>Ga0116168_1000077_pt1 | contig 97289 bp, 75 predicted proteins | sample AD_UKC129_MetaG_FD_89795 | JGI IMG/M metagenome (GOLD analysis project Ga0116168, IMG submission 89795) | Active sludge microbial communities of municipal wastewater-treating anaerobic digesters from Canada - AD_UKC129_MetaG | ecosystem: Engineered > Bioreactor > Anaerobic > Digestate | place... | reverse complement strand
CTCTCCCCAAATCAACCGCCTGAGCGATCGAAGCGCATCACCCGGAAAATTCGCCCGCAGCCACCTTCGCCTCGCTCTGTAACATCCTGTCTATCAACCACAAGCCCACCTTTTGTTGCATATGCAACAAAAGGTTGCAAATGCTTCAGAGAAAGCACGTTGCGAGGAGGGCCAGGACTGCGAACTTTTGTTGCATATGCAACAAAAGTTCGCACGATGGAATAACGGTTTCCCGCTAGCAGCGGCGCGACGGGCGGTGTAAAAGGGTTCCATGAAACGCGTCGGCCAATGGCTTCAATCGCTTCTTCTTGTCGCGGCCCTGCACATGCCGACGTCAGCAAGTGGCCAATCCGCCACTACCAACTCAGCTCCGGTCATTCCCGTAATTCACATCGACAACGTGCCGCTCACCGACGCGATCAAGAACCTCGCGCGGCACGCGAACATCAATTACATCATCGACCCGCGCGTTGAGAATCCTGTCGGGCCGGACGGCAGACCGCAGCCGCAGCCGATGGTGAACCTGCGCTGGGAGAACGTCACCGCGGAACAGGCGCTCGCAGCGCTCCTGAAGAACCATGACCTCGTCATGGTGCCCAGCCCCGGAGCACCGGTAACCCGCGTCTCGAGGGCCGGCACGGAACCGAAGCCGTCGGCAGAAACGCCGTCTGCAACGACCAACAATGCCGCTCCACTGATCGTAATGGAAGGAATGCCCCTGCCCAGGGCGATTGAAAACCTTGCCAAAGAAGCCGGGCTCAACATTCAACTCGACCCGCGCATTGCCGCCGCTCCGCAAATGGTGTCGGTTCGCTGGACGAATCTCACTCCTCATCAGGCGCTGCTCGCCATTCTCGACAATTACGAGCTGACGCTCCAGGAACCGACGAACGGCGTTCGGGCAATCGTGCCGAAGGCGTCCGCTGCGCCGAATGCACCGCTGCCAGGTCGCCGCGTCATCGATGTGCCCGGCCGGTAACCGGGCCGACGGGAAAACAGCCAACATCGAACATCCAACATCCAGGAATGGAATGTTGAGTGTTGAAGCGCGGAGAAAACCGGAGATCGCCGGGCGAAAGGAATGGGCACGGTGGGGCGAGCAGCCTGCCCCGCCGAAGCTCAGCGAAGGCGGGTCCTCGCGAGCCGTCATACGATGTCGCTGATCGTTCCAATCGATCCCTCAGGTTCGTTTTCGTGTGTTTCGTGGTCGCAGCCGTGTCATTGCCGTCCTGGTGGTGCGAATGGACGCGAAATTGCCCGGAGCGCGGCTGTCCTCAGCCGCAGCGCGTGAACGAAGCCGGCGACTTCGGGTTCAGCAAGCGCTTCGATGTGGGGGAACGCGAACGCTTTCGGATTTCGGGCTTCGGATTTTCTTTCGGATCCCGGATTTCGGATCTCGGACTTGCCAACTATCTTCTTTTCAGACCGGCCGTTTCCTACTTCACTCCCGGCCATGAGGTTTCACAGGATCATTTTCGGACGGACAGCGCTCATGCGCGGCATCCCTGCCCTGCTCGCACTTCCTTTGCTTCTTGCCGGCTGCGGCGCTCCGCAGCGCGGAACCACTTCGACGGAAGCCGCCAACGCGTTCGCCGACGCAGCCGACGCGGACCCGTATCTCTGGCTCGAGGACGTCACCGGCGAGAAGCAACTCGACTGGGTGCGCGCGCAAAACGCGCCCACCGTGGCGGAGCTGGAAAGTGATCCGAACTTTGAACCCACGCGCCGGCGCCTGCTCGCCATCCTCGATTCGAAGGAACGCATCCCCTACGTCTCGAAACACGGCGCTTTCTATTACAACTTCTGGCAGGACGACAAGAACCCGCGCGGCGTGTGGCGCCGCACGTCGCTCGAGGAATACCGCAAACCGGATCCCGCCTGGGAGATCGTGCTCGATCTCGACAAGCTCGCCGCCGAGGAAAACGAGAACTGGGTCTGGAAAGGTTATGAGATCCTGGAACCGGGCTACGACCGTTGCCTGGTCGCGTTGTCGCGCGGCGGCGCGGATGCCACCGTGCAACGCGAGTTCGATCTGACGACAAAGACATTCGTCGCCGGCGGGTTCAGCCTGCCGGAAGCCAAGAGCCGCGCGGACTGGCGCGATCGCAACACGCTCTATGTGGGAACCGATTTCGGCGAAGGCTCCCTGACGCGTTCCGGCTACCCCCGCCTGGTCAAGGAATGGAAACGCGGCACACCGTTGAGCGAGGCGAAGCTGATCTTCGAGGGCGAGCCGGACGACGTCTCGGTGAGCGCGCATGTGAGTCTCGACCACGGGCGCCTCTACGAGTTCCTCACGCACGCCGTCACGTTCTTCACCGTCGAGAACCTGGTGCGCCGCGGCGACGAATGGGTGCGCATCGAGAAACCGCCCGACGTCCAGGTCGGCACGTTCGGTGAACACCTGTTGCTGCGCCTGAGACAGGACTGGACTGTCGGCGGGAAAACCTATCCGGCAGGCTCGCTGCTGGCGGCGAATTTCGACGCGTACCTGAAGGGAGACCGGAACTTTGCGATGTTGTTCGAACCCTCGCCGCGGAAGTCGCTCGACGATTTCACCGCCACAAAGAACTGCCTCATCCTGGTCGAGCTGGAGAACGTCCGGAGCCGGCCGTACCTGCTGCGCTTCGAGAACGGCCAATGGACGCGGACGCCGCTGCCCGCGCCGGAGTTCGGAACGCTCAGCATCGCGGGCATCGATCCGGAGGAATCCGACGATTACTTCATGACGGTGACCGACTTTCTCACGCCCTCGAGTCTTTATCTTTGCCGCGCCGGTGAAGAAGGCCGCGAGAAGCTGAAAAGCCTGCCGTCGTTCTTCAACGCAGACGGGCTCGAGATTCAGCAATTCGAAGCCACGTCAAAGGACGGCACGCGCGTGCCCTATTTCCAGGTTGGCCGCAAGGGACTGAGACCGGACGGGAACAACCCGACGCTGCTCTATGGCTACGGCGGGTTCGAAATATCCCTGCTGCCGAACTACAACGCGGGTGTCGGCGCCGCGTGGCTGGAACGCGGCGGCGTTTACGTCCTGGCCAATATCCGCGGCGGCGGCGAATTCGGTCCCCCGTGGCACAACGCCGCGCGCAAGGAGAACCGCCAACGCGCGTATGACGACTTCATCGCCGTTGCCGAGGACCTGATCGCGCGCAAGGTGACGTCGCCCCGCCGTCTTGGAATCCAGGGCGGTTCCAATGGCGGACTGCTCATGGGGGTGATGTTCACGCAACGGCCGGACCTGTTCGGCGCCGTGGTGTGCCAGGTGCCGCTGCTGGACATGCGCCGCTATCACAAGCTGCTCGCGGGCCCGAGCTGGATGGACGAATACGGCAACCCCGACGATCCCGCCGATTGGGAATACATTCGCCGGTTCTCCCCGTACCACAACGTGGCGGCGGGGAAGACGTATCCGCGGATTCTGTTCATGACATCGACGCGCGACGACCGGGTGCATCCGGGCCATGCGCGCAAGATGGTGGCGAAGATGAAGGACCTGGGGCATGACGTGCTGTACTACGAGAACATCGAGGGCGGTCATGGCGGCGCGGCCAACAACGAACAGCGCGCCTACATGCAGGCGCTGGCCTACACGTTCCTCTGGCGCGAACTGACCCGGAACTGACCGGCGTTGGCGCCCGCGCGGGCGCTGAAGGCCGCTCAGGCAGTTTTCGTATGAGATTTGGCATCCGAAGAATTGCTTCGGATGCCCACGGACCCGAATCTTTTCCGAAGCCTATGAGTTCACCTGTTCGTATTCTGACCGTCTTCCTGGTGTGGATTGCTTTTTCGGGTCACGCGGATCCCGGCCCCATGGTGCTTTGGTACACCAACGCCGCTGAGAACTGGATCCAGGAGGCGCTGCCGGTCGGCAACGGCAAACTGGGCGCCATGGTGTACGGGCGGGTTCAATCCGAGGAGATCCAGTTCAATGAGGAAACCATCTGGACCGGCCAGCCGCACTTCTATGAAAACCCGAACGCCACCCTGGAAAACCTGGCCGTCATCCGGCAGAAAGTCTTCAAGGGTCAGGCTATCACCGCGGCCGAGAGAGACCTGCTTCTGAGCGTTCCCAGGCGGCAGGCCATGTTTCAGCCTGCGGGCAGCCTGATGCTCGCGTTTCCCCACTCCGGCGCCACCAATTACCGGCGGTCGCTCGATCTCGACACGGCAACGGCGAGCGTCACCTACACTCACAATGGCACCACGTACCAACGCGACGTGTTCACCAGCGCGCCCGACAACGTAATCGTCATCCGCCTGACCGCGGATCAACCGGGCAAGCTCAGCTTTGATCTGAACTTCACCAGCCCGCAACCCGAGCACAGCGTGAGCGTGGCCGGCAACGATCTCGTCATGAACGCCCGCGTGAGCGTTCAACCGCGGCCCGAATATTTCGCCACCGGCCTGACGAACGCCATCCGGTACCAGGCGCGGGTTCGAGTGCTCGCGGAAGGCGGGACCGTGACTCCCGGCAGCACGTCCATCAGCGTCGCCAACGCCGATGCCGTGACGCTGTTGCTCGCCATCGCATCGAACTTCGTGAAGTACGACGACCTGAGCGCGGAGTACGCGCTCGTCTGCTCGAACACGATTGCCCAGGCGGCGGCGCATTCCTACGCCGCGTTGCGACAGCGCCAACTGGACGATTACCAGCCGCTGTTCCGGCGCGTGGTCCTGGACCTCGGCACTTCCGCGAAAACGAACCTGCCGACCAACATCCGGGCCCGGCGCATTGCCGAGGGCGACGATCCGAACCTTTCAACGCTGTACTTCCAGATGGGCCGTTACCTCATGATCTCGGGATCGCGCCCCGGAACGCAGCCGCTGACGCTCCAGGGCAAATGGAACGAAACCATCAATCCGTCCTGGGAAAGCAAGATGACACTCAACATCAACCAGGAACTGAACTACTCCGGCGCGGAAGTCTGCAACCTGTCCGAATGCCACGAACCCATGTTCGCCCTCGTGCAGGATCTCTCGGTCACAGGCAGCCGCGTGGCGCAGAAGCTCTACGGCGCATCCGGCTGGGTCGTCCATCACAACACCGACCTCTGGCGCGGCGCCGCTCCGATCAACAACTACGACGGCATCTGGCCCGCCGGCAACGCGTGGCTCTGCCAGAATCTCTGGTGGCATTACGAATTCACCGGCGACACCAATTTCCTGGCGAATACGGCCTATCCGCTGATGAAGAGCGCCGCCGAGTTTTTCCTCGACTTCCTCATTCCGCATCCGGCGAACACCAACTGGCTCGTCACCAACCCGTCCTACTCCTCGGAGCACAGCCATCCCGTTTTCGACGTGCCGAACGTCGCGGGCCCGACCATGGACAACGAACTGATCCGGGAGCTGTGCAACAACATTGCCAAAGCAACGGAAGTCCTCGGCATCGACGCGGAATTCCGGACCCACGTGCTCGCGATGCGCGACCGCCTGCCGCCGCAACAGATCGGGCGCCTCGGCCAGTTGCAGGAATGGCTCGAGGACGTGGATCAACCCGGCGACACGCACCGGCACATGTCGCACCTGGTCGGGTTGTGGCCCGGAGAGACCATCTCGCCGTTCTACACACCGTTCGTGGCGGCCGCCGCCAAGGTCTCCACCGACATTCGCGGGACGGGCGACATCGGCTGGGGCAAGGCGTGGCGCATGAACCTTCGCGCCCGGCTGCTCGACGCGGAGCGGGCGTATTTCTACGCCACCAACATCATCGCCGACCCGAAGTGTTCCGTCAGCCTGGTGTTCCACGATTACGCCAATCGCCAGGTGGACGCGATTTTCGGGACGATGAATGCCGTGGCCGAATTGTTCCTGCAGAGCCTGTGGGGCGAGGTGTTTCTTCTGCCTGCGCTTCCGTCGAAGTGGGCCGAGGGCAGCGTGAGCGGCCTCCGGGCGCGCGGCGGCTTCGAAGTGGACATCCAATGGCAGAGCAACAGGCTGGCGTCCGCAACGATTCGTTCGCTTCTCGGCAGACCGTGCCGGGTCCGCTCGAAATGGCCCATCAGCGTGAAACTCGGTTCGAACTACGTGGACGCGCCGATGGTGCTGCCCGGGCTGTGGGAATTTCCGACGAAGGCCGGCAGCAGCTACACCATCGTTCCTGCGCTCGTTGTTGAAACCGAGCAACTGCCGGCCACGATCAGCGCCGGCGACGCTCACCAGGTGATTGCAAATCTCGCCTTCAGCCGGGGCTCAGCCACCGCACTGAACGCGGACGCCCCCATGGACTTCGTCGCCTACACGGTCACCAATCTTCCCGCGGGCAGATATCGGGTCCACGTGGTCGCCAATGCGACGACCCGCTCGGCGCGCTTCCAACTCCAGGCCGGCCCGGCAGGCGGTCCGTTGACAGACCGCGGCGGCGTCCACGACACCTATTCGCCGACCAATGTGATTTACCTGCTCTCCACCAATTCGCCCCCGGTAAATCATCTCTCGACAAACATGCTGAAGGAATTCGATTGCGGCATTATGGAGGTCGCGTCGGAAGGGCCTCTTGAGTTCAGGTTTGTCATTGTGGACAAGAATCCGGCGAGCACCGGCCACCGGCTGGAGCTGGATTACATCAAATTCACTCCGGTGCCCGCACCATCCCCCGCCCTGCGCGCGGAGCTGTTCGGGAGCGAACTGGTGCTGTCCTGGCCGGCGGACGCGGAAGGATTCGGCCTGCAATACGCCGATGAACTGCCCACAACCGAATGGAAGCAAGCCTCGCTGGACTCGCAAGTTGTGGAGGATCGGGTCGTTACAACGATTCAACCGGCGGGCGGGCAGAGATTCTTCCGATTGAACCGCGACTGAGGTGAGGCAACCGGCGCAGCGCGGAGCCCGGTGACCTTTCAGGATCCCGCCTTTTTGGGGCGGGCCTTCCCTTCGTTGAGAGACGCCTGGTATCGGCGCAACCGGTACGTGACGCGCGGGCCGCCCTTTCCGATGCGGCTGGGCGAGGCGATCTCCTCCGCGGCGACATCCACCCCCAGCCTGCGCAACTTTTCGGCGAGCGCCTCGCGACAGAACTGGGAACGCGTCTGTTGTCCCCGTGCCTTGTCGATTTTGGCGACGAGGGCTTCCTCGCACCAGCAACCGATCATGATCTGGCCTTTGGATCGAACTCCAGGCATGCGCCCCTGTTTAACACCTTTTTGAAAGCATTCTCAAGAAAAAGCTTGAGCCGGGTGTTAAACTGAGTTAAAAGGCTTTCGGGTGAGCAAAGGCCGGAAAACAAGAGGTCGCACAAAGCAGCGTGAGAAACAGATCTTCGTAGGCGTCTGGGTTTCCCCATCCATGGCTGCTGCCCTGCTTGCGACGTGCAAGCGGTTGCGGATCACTCCGAGAGAGTTCGTACGACTGGCCATACAGGAGAAAACCGCTCGACAGCGCAATGGACCGGCCTGAGAAAAGAAAGGAACCGTCTGCACTCCCGATTGGAACGTTCAATGGACAGCGATACGAAGCGGATGCACCGGATGTTGCTCCTCTGGCTGGATCTGGCGCGGGCCATGGATCGCGCCCATTCCACGTCGAACCGCCGCTCCCGCGCCGAACGCCCGTGGGAATCGGAGGACGAATCGGTCCGCGCGATCTGGCGCAAGATAACAGCCCCCGCCAACGAGCTCGCGCTGGAGGAATGGCTGTGCCAATGCGCCGAGGGCCGCGCCGCCGAGTGGGCACGTCAAGCTCTCAAGGAATGTCGCGAACGCGCCAACAACCGTCCCAGGTCCGGATGAACTGACTCCGTCCCATCCCCTGCCGCGCGGACACCCCACTCATGCCTGGCGGGTGAAAACCCGCCGGGCATGAGGCCCCCGGGAGAAAACCCGAAATCCGAAGGCCGAAATCCGAATGGACTCTTGATCAGGTCGGAGCGCGACCTTCACTTCGCGCGCGATGGCGAGAGGATGGCAGAACCGCGACTCGACCGTCAGGCATGCAGGCGTACCCTGAAGCGGCATGAATGCCGCCCCCGTTATGGCGCCCGTGCAGCCTGCCACACTGTAGCTCAGCGAAGCGGGACTTGCCGCGCCGTAGCCCTGGCGAGGGCGGGCGTCGTCTGACCACCCTGGTCTCGCAATTCAACTCCTTGCGTCGTCGGTACAAAGGCAATTTCAGCGTTTCAGCGTTTCAGCATTTCCCCATTGGGTCTTGTCTCCCACAGGTTTGGGGCAGACTGCTGATTGTTGGATCGACCGGGAATCCGCACAAAGATCGGGATGAGAAACGCCCTGGTTCGCGCCGTTCCGAGCGCCAACGATCTCTCCCGCAGGAAGGCCAACGTCGGTTCGCCAATTGCCCGGTCCCTGGTCATCCTTGCACTCTCCTGCTCTTCCGTTCAAACAGCCGACGCCGCTGATGCCGCTCCGGTCAGCCTCAAAGTCTCGAACATCGGCGATCATTCGCTCAACATCCTTTCCCCCACCCTGCTCGAACTCGTTCGCATCAACACCAAGCAACCCTGGCCCGCGCGCGTCGATAGCTGGGACTGGGTCACCGACGACGGGAACTTCATTCCGCCGAACATGTCGAGCATTCGCGTGATCGTGGATGGCCAGACGAACGCCGTCACCGGCATCGGGTTCAAGCGACGGCCTATCTTCGCGACGCTGGAATTCTGGAATCTGCGCATCGCGAACTCGCTCTACCTTCAGCTCAGCCAGCCGATCGTCGAAGGGCAATCCGTCCAGGTGATCAACGACGGCGCCGTGTGGCCAACGGACATGCAGTTCTCCGCAATCGCCGATCCGCTGCGTTTCAATCCCGCCATCCACGTCAACCAGGAAGGATACCTTCCGGCGCATCCGAAGAAAGCGCTGGTCGGACACTACCTCGGCAGCCTCGGAGAACTGCCCGTCCACACAAACGTGTTCCTGCTGGTGGACGCCGGGAGCGGAACGACGGTGCACCAGGGCGCGCTCACTCCGCGGTCGGATCTCGGATACACCTACACGCCCGCGCCCTACCAGAACGTGCGCGAAGCCGATTTCACGTCGTTCACAACCGCCGGCCAATACCGGCTCGTCGTTCCCGGCATGGGCGCATCGCTGCCGTTCCGCATCGATGAGGGCATCGGCATGGCGTTTTCCCGGACCCTGGCGCTGGGGATGTTTCATCAGCGAAGCGGCTACGAGGTCGCGATGCCGTTCACGCGCTTCACCCACGCGGCGGACCACACGGCGCCCGCCGTCGTTCCCATGAACGCGGACGCTCCCTTTACGTTCACATGGGCCACCGCGTCGAATTACGCAACGGTGGTCAACCCGGACAATCCGCCGCAGACGGCGCCGCGCCTGACCGGTCCCGCAGCGCAGTTGTATCCGTTTGTGAATCCCGGTCCGGTGGACGTTTCGGGCGGGCACTTCGAAGCGGCCAATTACAGCAAACCCACGTGGAACAGCGCTTACGTCATCCACGCGTTGATGTTCGCGGTGGATTCGCTGCCCGGCGTTGCCAGTCTCGACAATCTCGGCATTCCCGAAAGCGGCGACGGCATCAGCGACATTCTCCAGGAGGCGAAGTGGGAGGCGGACTTTCTCGCGAAAATGCAGGATGCCGACGGCGGTTTCTATTACATGGTCCATCCGCTGCAGCGCGAGTACGAGTTCGACGTGCTGCCGGAAAACGGTGACCCGCAGGTGGTCTGGCCGAAGAACACTGCCTCGACCGCCGCCGCCGTCGCCGCACTGATGCAGTGCGCGTCATCGCCCGCGTTTCAGCAGGCGTACCCCGCCGCGGCGAACGATTACCGGGCCCGCGCGTTCCTGGGATGGCAGTTCCTCACCAACGCCATCGCCGCCCACGGCCTGGACGGGGCCTACCAGCGCATCATGCACTTCGACGACTTTGCCACGCACACCGACGACCTTGCCTGGGCCGCGTGCGAACTGTTCCTCGCAACCGGAGACCCGCAGTATCAGAATCTGCTGTTGTCCTGGTTTCCGGACCCGGTCGATCCCGACACCGCGCGCTGGGGCTGGTGGAAGATGTACGGCTCGTACGGCAGTGCCGTTCGCTCCTACACCGCCGCCGTTCGAAGCGGACGCCTCAGTGCGGCACAACTGGACACGGCCTATCTCGCCAAATGCAACGCCGCGCTGGTCGATTGTGCCAACGACAATCTCCTCTGGTCTCAAAACACAGCTTACGGCAGCAGCATCCCCGAACTGACGAAGGCCTATCGCAGCGGAGGCTGGTACTACTCGGCCGTCCAGGGGTTCGACCTGGTGGCGGCGTATCCGGTGAATCCGGACCCGGCCTATCTCGACGCCGTCCTGCGCAATCTCAACTACGAGGCCGGCTGCAATCCCATCAATGTGAGCTACATCACCGGACTGGGCTGGAAGCGGCAGCGCATCATTGTGGACCAGTACTCCGCCAACGATCATCGCGTTCTCCCAAAGACAGGCATTCCCGTCAGCAACCTGCAAAGCGAGTTCTACGACACGTGGACCTACGGCACGGAACTGAAGGGGCTCCCGTTCCCCCCGGATTACACGCCCTCCGCGCCGTACGCGTATTACGATCGCTGGTGCGATGACCGGAACGTGTCCACGGAATCCTCGACAACCGACACGGCCCGGGCACTGGTGGTGGCTGCGTGGCTCGCGGCAAAGACGTCTCTGACGAACCAGGCGTGGCGCTCCGTCAATGCCGTCATCCATGCGCCTGCGCATCCGTCACTGCCGAATCAAGCGGTGACAGTGACATTGCAGGTGCCCGGCATGGACCTCAGTGACGCACGCATCGTCTGGGAAGCGCGCGACCAGGATCCGTCCTTTGGCGGACCGGAGTTTACGTTCACACCTTCCCCGCAGGAGGGAACGCACTGGATGGAAGCCGAAGCGCAATGGCCGGACGGCCGCCGGGCGTTCGCAATGAGTGCGATCGAAGTAAGCGCCGATGCGTCGCCGAGACTGACCGCGCCCGGGATGAACGGCGCCGATTTCGCCTTCACCCTGTCGGGAACGCCAAACGCCTCGTACGCGATTGAATCCTCGACCGACCTTTCCGCGTGGTCGATGCTCCAGACGACCACGCTTCCCGCTTCGGGTGTCCTGGAGATCAATCATTCCGGCTCCGGAACCGGTCCCCGCTATTATCGCGCCAGAAGGGTTCCCTGAGAGCGACACACGGTGCAAGCTCCGCAGGAGCAGGACGGCGTTTCGCAGCAGGGCAAGCGATCTTCAGTTCTTGTTTCGTTTGTCCGGCGGATCCTTCGGCACGTTGACGCTGAACTTCACCGTGGGCCGGCGCGAGGTGGAGACAATGCGGCCGTGCACCCGCTTCAAACGGCGTTTCAGGCGCACGGTCGGCGTCAGTCGAATGACAATGGCCACTGCCAGCGCAATTCCAACGATTCCCAACCAGGCCCAGGCAGAACTGAAACCGAACATGGAAGTTCTTTTATGCGCCGGACGCTCCGCTGTAAAGCGTGCACGCGTTGCCCAGCCGCCATCTGTACCGTAGCCGTCCCCCCGGCTGCGGGTTCCGGCGGTGTCCCCGCCGCCAGTCGCCAGATTCTCGCACCGGGACGGCGCGAGAACCCGCAGGCGAGACGCCTGGCGCTACGCCCGGGCTAGCTGCAACCGAGGCTTTCGCCGCAGTTCAGGCACTTGTAGCAGGCGCCGTTGCGCACTGCGACATGCCCGCAGTTCGGGCACGTGGGCGCGTCCTGCTGGAAATGCGCGACCGTATCGCTCAGGGTCCGGATCACCCGATCGCCCGCAGACTCAGGCTTGCGCCCGTTGCTGCTGGCGGCTTTCAGTTCCAGCACGTCGGCCTCCTCGGCAATCGGCAGCTCAGGCACCGGACGGTTCACCTTTTTTTTTACCTCCTCGATCAGGCCCGGAATGGCCAGCTCGGGCTGACGGGTGGCCGCGTTGGCTTCGCGATAGCCCGGCACAAACTGCAACGCCAGCCAGCGGAAGACGTAATCCGTGATCGACGACGCGTTCCGGATCTCCGGGTTCTTCGTGAACCCGGACGGCTCGAACCGCTGGTGTGCGAACTTCCGCACCAGGGCCTCCAGCGGCACGCCATACTGCAACGCCATGCTCGTCAGCGTCCCGATGCTGTCCATCAACCCGCCGATGGTCGAACCTTCCTTGGCCATTGTGATGAACAACTCGCCCGGCCGGCCGTCCTCAAACAATCCGACCGTGAGGTAACCCTCGTGGCCTGCGATGTCGAACTTGTGCGTGACGGCCGTGCGCGTGTCGGGCAGGCGACGGCGCAGCGGTTTGCCCGCCTGCTCGCGCAGGCTTTTCACTTCCGCTTCCAGTTCCTTCAGTCGCGACTCCAACGAAGCCACGTCGGAGGCCTTCTCGCCCTCGCTGGTCTTCTTCGTGTTCAGCGGCTGCGACCGCTTCGAGCCGTCGCGATAGATGGCCACGCATTTCAGCCCCATCTTCCACGCCTGCACGTAGGCGTCGCGGATGTCCTCCACGGTGCTGTCGGCCGGCATGTTCACGGTCTTGGAGATGGCGCCGCTGATGAACGGCTGCGCGGCCGCCATCATTTTCAGATGCGCCATGTAATGGATGCTCCGCTTGCCGCGATACGGCTTGAACGCGCAATCGAACACGTTCAGGTGCTCGGGCTTCAGCCCGCTGCGAACAATCGTTCCGTTCTCCTCCACGTCCTCGATGGTGTCGTACTTCTCGATATGCGCGACGATCGCGTCGATCTCGGCGGGGCTGTAGCCGAGGCGCTGCAACCCCTGCGGCACGGTGCGGTTGACGATCTTCAGCAGCCCCCCGCCCGCCAGCAGTTTGTATTTCACCAGCGCGATGTCCGGCTCCACGCCCGTCGTGTCGCAATCCATCAGGAACGCAATCGTGCCCGTCGGCGCCAGCACCGTCACCTGGGCGTTGCGATAGCCCGCCTGGCGCCCGCGCTCGAGCGCCCGGTCCCAGCAACGCCGCGCCTCCTCCTTCAGATAATCAAACTCCTCGCTCGGCTGAATGGATTCCACCGCCTCGCGATGAAGCTGAATCACGCCCAGCATGGATTCGACGTTGTCGGGCGCCACGGGATTCCGCACGTGCGCGCAGCGCGCGTCGTGATAGCCGGGGAAGGGCCCGAGGGCGGCGGCAATCTCGGCGCTCTGCTCGTAGGCATGGCCCGTCATGATTGCCGTGATTGCGCCCGCCAGCGCCCGGCCTTCGTCGGAGTCATACGGCAACCCGTAACTCATGATCAGCGAGCCCAGGTTCGCGTACCCCAGTCCCAGCGTGCGGAAGATGTGCGAATTCTCGGCGATCTCTTTGGTCGGGTAACTCGCGTTGTCCACCAGGATCTCCTGCGCCGTGATGAAGATCCGCACCGCCGCCTTGAAACGCTCCACGTCGAAACGCCCGTCCTCGCGCTTGAACTTCATCAGGTTCAACGACGCCAGGTTGCAGGCCGTGTTGTTGATGAACACGTATTCCGAGCACGGGTTGGTCGAGTGAATCGGCTCCGTCCCCTTGCACGTGTGCCACTTCTGGATGGCGCCATCATACTGCATGCCCGGGTCGCCGCAAATCCAGGTGCCCTCGGCGATCTTGTTCAACAGCGTTCGCGCGTCCTTCTTTTCCAGCGGCTCGCCCGTGGTGACGGCCCGGGTCCACCACTCGCGCCCTTCCAGCGCGGCCTTCATGAACTCGTCGCTCGCGCGCACGGACAGATTCTCGTTCTGGTACATGACGCTGCCGTACGCCTCGCCGTTGTACGAGCCGTCATAACCCTGCTCGATCAGCGCCCAGGCTTTCTTCTCCTCCTTCTGCTTGGCGTCGATGAACTCCTCGATGTCCCCGTGCCAGTCGCGCAGCGTGTTCATCTTGGCCGCGCGGCGGGTCTTGCCGCCGGACTTGACCACGTTGGCCACCTGGTCGTAGACGCGGAGGAACGACATGGGACCGCTGGGTCTGCCGCCGCCGCTCAGTTTCTCGCGGGCGGAACGGATGGGCGACAGGTCGGTGCCGGTGCCGGAACCGAACTTGAACAACATGGCTTCGCTGAAGGCGAGGCGCATGATGGACTCCATGTTGTCCTCCACCGACTGGATGAAGCAGGCGCTGCACTGCGGGTATTCATATTGCGTCGAAGCGCGCTCCGCCTCGCCGGTCTTGCGATTGTAGAACCAGTTGCCCTTGCCGGAGTTTTTGCCCACGCCGTATTGGTGATACAGCCCCACGTTGAACCAGACCGGCGAATTGAACGCGCCATACTGGTTCAGGCACAGCCACGTCAGCTCGTCATAGAACACCTCGCCGTCGGCCTTGCTGAAGTAACCGTCCTTCACTCCCCAATCGGCAATCGTGCGGCAAATCCGATGGATCAACTGCCGCACCGACACCTCGCGTTCCGGCGTGTTCTGTTCCCCGTAGAAATACTTCGAGACCACCACCTTGGTCGCAAGGAGCGACCACGACTTCGGGACCTCCACATTTTCCTGCCGGAAGATGACCTTGCCCGCGTCGTCCGTGATCTCCGCAACACGCTTTTCCCATTCCACCTGGTCGAAGGGCTTGACGTGACTGTCACTGAAGACGCGCTCGACGCGCAGGGTTCGCTGCGCTGAGGTGGCAGGGTTCTTGGCGCCGCGACGCCCGGCCGGGCGGCGACGATGTTGGCGTGGTGCTGAAGACACGACTTCCTCGCGTGCATCTATCATGGTTTGGCTCTCTTTCCGGGTTTTGCGGCTCACTCTTCCCCTGGACGAGCTCCAGAGAAAAGGCGGCTGTCACGGTCTAAAATCGGGCTGATTTCCCAAATCATCAACCTCCGCCTGAGGTCGATGACACCCCAATTAGTTGGGGAACGCAGCGACTTTATCACTACGCATTGGGGCAACAAGAAAAATCTCCAAAAATCTTCCCCATGGGTTATTCGCCGGCCGCGACCCCTTCGGAATGCCCGAAAAATCGCGCTTTTTCACAGGTTATTCGCAGCCGTGAATAACTTTTCCGACACAGTTTGCCTTATCGAAACGGCATCTTGTATCAGCGCCGGCGAACAGACGCCTTCCGCACCGGCTCAATCGTCCGCGGCCGTGGCCTGGCCGAAAGCACCAGCGGGCATCCCTCGTATCCGAAGGCCTCCCGCAATCGGTCCGCAAGATACTTCTTGTACTGCTCCGAAAACAAATCCTCCCGGTTCACAAACAACAGAAACGTCGGCGGCGCCTGCCGGATCTGCGTCGCGTAATAAAACTTCAATCGATGCCCCTTCGAGCTCACTGGCTGCCTTCGCTCGATCGCGTCCTGCAACGTGCGATTCAGAATCGCCGTCGGAATCCTCTGCTGAAGCTGCGCCGCCACGTACCGAACCGCTTCCAGCAGCCGGTCCAGGTGAAAGCCGGACTTCGCCGATGTGAAGATCACCGGGGCGTAGTCCAGAAAGAACAAGCGCTCCTGCACCCATTCTCCGAACTCAGCCAGGGTCGTCATGCGCCTGGGTCCACGCAGGCCCTTTCGCCGGCGTTCGATCTCCTCCTCCCGGGCCCGGCGCACGGCTTCCTCCATCAGATCCCATTTGTTGATGACAACGATGCACGCCTTCCGCTGCTCGACAATACGGTCGGCAATCTTCTTGTCCTGCTCCGTGATGCCCTCCTGCGCGTCCAGCACCAGCACCGAAATGTCGCATCGCGCGATGGAGTCCTCCGCGCGTTTCACGCTGAAAAATTCGATCGAGTCGCCTACACGCCGCGCCTTGCGCATCCCCGCCGTGTCAATCAACACGTACCGCTGCCGAACACCGTCGGTCTCCACCTCGAACGGCACGTCCACCGCATCGCGCGTCGTCCCGGGAATCGGACTGACAATGACGCGCTCGGATTGCGTCAAGGTGTTGATGATCGAGGACTTGCCGACGTTGGGCCGGCCGACGATGGCGATCTTCAGCGGCGCCGGGGTGCCGGATCCGCCCGTGTTCTCGTCCTCGGACGCGGAACCCTCTTCATCCGGCCCGGTTTCGATGGCCCGGGCGCCTTCCTTCGGGAGAAGCGCAACGGCTTCCGCCATCAGTTCGTCCACGCCGTGCCCGTGAATGGCCGTCAAGGGAAAAATCCGCTCGAATCCCAGCTCCGCAAACTCCACAGAGGCGGGCTCCGCCCTGGGAGTATCCACCTTGTTGACGGCGACGAGCACCGGCTTGCCGCTCCGGCGCAAAAGTCCCGCCACTTCGAGATCGAGCGGCACAATGCCCTGTTGCACGTCCACCACAAGGATGATCACGTCGGCCGAGTCAATTGCCAGGGTTACCTGCTGAATGGCCGCGCGGACGATCACGTCCTCCGCCTTTTCACCGGGCAACAGGCCGATCCCGCCCGTATCCACCAGCGTGAACGATCGTCCGCGCCATTCCGCCTCGGCGCTGACCCGGTCCCGCGTGACGCCGGGTTGATCGTGCACAATGGCAATGCGTCGCCCGACGATGCGGTTGAACAGAGCGGACTTGCCCACGTTGGGCCGCCCGACAATGGCAATAAGATTCGGCACGGTCGTAAGATGAAACACTTGTCACCGGGTCGAAAGTCGAAATGTCACCGTAACGTCACGTAATCCTGCGCCCGCACGCTGGCGCATGCTGCTGCGGGTCGCAGACGTCGCAGACCCGCGCTCCGGACCGCGACTCTGCGAGTCGCAGCAACGGCCCATGACTCGGTGCAGTCAGGGATTTCCAGTCTCGCAATACCGAGACATTCGACAAGGCTAATGGATGCCTGCCTCCTTGGGTTGGACTTCGGACAAATCCGGATCCGGAAATCCGTAGGAGCCACATCTCTGTGCAGCGCCGGAACCCCTTGTTTTTGGCCTCCGCGCGTCTTAACCTGCACAACGCTTATTCAGTGCAAAACAATGGCCGAGTCCAGCACCAACACTTTCAATCCGCTGCCGCTCCCGGGTGCCACTCTGCCCTCGCCCGAGTACCATGTCGTCGTGCTGCTCGTCGATCATCAGGTGGACGTCAGCGAAGCCGTTCGCGTTGCCCTCGCCAACCAGAGTGATATCGACTTCCACTACTGCTCGGACGCGGGCGAAGCCATTTCCGCCGCCAACCATCTCAAGCCGACGGTCATTCTCCTGGACCTGCTCATGCCGGGGGCCGATGGATTGATGTTGATCAGCCAGTTCCGCACGAATCCCAGCACCCGCGACACCCCGATCATTGTCCTCTCCAGCAACGACAATCCGCATGTCAAAAGCCAGGCATTCGCCGTAGGCGCCAACGATTACGTCATCAAGCTGCCCGACAAGGTCGAACTCATCGCCCGCATCCGCTATCACTCGAGAGCCTATTTGAACCAGTTGCAGCGCGACGCGGCCTACCGCGCCCTGCGCGAAAGCCAGCAGCAGTGGATTGAGAGCAATCGCGCCCTGATTTCCCTCAACCAGAAGCTCGAGGAAGCTACCCTGGCAAAGTCCGAGTTCCTCGCCAACATGAGCCACGAAATCCGCACGCCCATGAACGGCGTCATCGGCATGACCGCGCTCCTGCTGGATACGGAACTCACCGACGAACAACGCGAATACGTCGAAGCCACCCGCAGCAGCGCCGACGCCCTGCTCACCATTATCAACGATATCCTCGACTTCTCGAAAATCGAATCGGGCAAGCTCGAGCTCGAGCATCACCCGTTCGAACTCCACACCTGCATCGAGGAAGCGCTCGATCTGCTCGCGCCCAAGGCCGCCGAGAAGAACCTCGACCTGGCGTATCTCGTGGACGACTCCATCCCCAAGATCCTCGTGGGCGACGTCACGCGGCTGCGGCAGATTCTCGTGAACCTGATCGGCAACGCCGTCAAGTTCACGCACGAAGGCGAAGTGGTCATCCAGGTGCGCCCCGCCGCTCACGGCATGCGCGTGCTCGAACCGGCGCACAAGCACGACACCGAGTTCCTGCGTCATCCCGAGCAGTGGCTGCTGCACTTCTCCGTGCATGACACCGGCATCGGCATTCCGCTGAACAAACAGGACCGCCTCTTCAAGTCCTTCCAACAGGTGGACGCCTCCACCACGCGCCATTACGGCGGGACCGGCCTCGGCCTTGCCATCTGCAAGCGATTGTCCGAACTCATGGGCGGCAAAATCTGGGTCGAGAGCGACGCCGGCAAAGGAGCCACGTTCCATTTCACCATCCTCGTCCGCGCCTCCTCCGCCAACACGCCGCCCCACTGGCAGACGCCCCAGCCGCAACTCGCCGGCAAACGCCTTCTGATCGTGGAAGACAACGCCACCAACACCCGCATCATCCGGCACCGCGCCGAACAATGGGGCATGGTCACCCGCAGCGTCGCCAACGCCCGCGATGCGCTCGAGGCAATCAGCGAAGACCCCGGTTACGACGCGGCCATCCTGGACATGCAATTGCCCGACACGGACGGCTTCAAGCTCGCCGACCAGATCCGGCAATTGCCGCCGGGACGCTATCTCCCGCTGCTGCTGTTGTCGTCGGTGCGGCTGCGGAGCGACGACGAGCGCCCCGCGCAGACCGGCATTTCCGTGTTCATTCACAAGCCCATTCGCCCCGCCCAGTTGCTCGACGCCGTTTGCCGGGCATTGAACATTCAGTTGCAGCGGGAGAAGAAGGCGCCGACGGCGCCCGGGCTGGATGCCTCGTTCGCCCAGCGGATTCCGTTGCGCATCCTGCTCGCCGACGACAACCCGATCAACCAGAAGGTCGGGTTGAGCGTGCTTCAGAAGCTGGGGTACCGCGCGGAGGTGGCGCAGAACGGCATCGAGGTGCTCCAGGCGCTGGAGCGCAAGGCCTACGACGTGGTGTTCCTCGACGTGCAGATGCCGGAGATGGACGGGCTGGAGGCCACGCGCCGGATCTGCTCACGGTTCCCGCCCGAGAAACGGCCGTGCATCATCGCCATGACGGGCAACGCGTTGATGGGCGACCGCGAGAAATGCCTCGAGGCCGGCATGGACGATTACATCACCAAGCCGGTGCGCATTGCCGAGCTGCAGGCCGCGCTGCAGAAGTGGGGCCCGCCCCGCGCGCGCAAGTTCGAAACGTCCTTCCTGTTGCGCAACCCGGTGCCGCCCCGCGAGGAACTGCTGGACGAGAGCGTCCTCGCCGAGCTCAGCGACATCCCGCCCTCGGACGGCGTCAGCATTGTTCACGAGCTGGTGGACATGTTCCTGGAAAGCGCGCCCGAACGCATCTTGCAGATCAGCAAGTCGCTGACGGACGCGCCGCAAATGGCGTTTCACGCGCACGCGCTCAAGAGCATGAGTCTGAACCTGGGCGCCAAGCGCATGGTCAGCATCGCCCAGCAGATCGAGAACCTCGGCCATTCGAACAACGTGTCCCGGGCTTCCGAACTCCTGCGCGAACTCGAAACCGCGTTCAGCCAGACCAAAGTCCACCTCCTGCCGTTCCGGGACAAATAGGCCCATCGGCCATTTGCCACTGCCCGTCGGCGCTCCACGAAAGCCCACTGCGCCCGTTCTCACTCCGACAGCAGAGCGAAAGCTGCAAAGCCGGATTCCTCGAGACGAAGTCTCGCGGCGCGCAAGCGGGCGGCAGCAACACCGTTGACGGCGCTGCGCCGGCTATCAGGCATCGTCATCGCGTCCTCCCGCCCGGTGCCGCCGAATCGGCGACTCTCGCAATGTGACCTTCGGCAAGGCAACACCGCGCAACGCCTCCGTCACCTTCGCCTTCATCTCCGGCTCCAGTTCCGCCCTCAGAATGCCGGGATGATGCTCGGAAACGTAATCGAGAAAAGCCCAGAACCGGGTGGACGGATCGGCGCCGCTCCCCTCAATCGCGCGAATGACACTCCCAAACTCTCTCAACGTCTCGACGTCGAGATGATGATCGCTGAATGCAATATCCAATCCCATGTCCCCCGACGATGCCACCTGACACTTTGGACACGGGCAGATCGCCCCGAACTTTATTTCACCGCAGCCAAGACAGAGAGCCATTGTCATATGCGTGAGTATGTGGACCTGAATTCAGAGGAAACGTGACAGTAAGTTTATCAGCGGCTCCCATGGCGGAGGCGGACTGAAACAATAAGACTCAGCGTTGTGAGAACGAGCGCCAATTTAACTGGGAAAGGCTTGCGCATTTTGCAGTGGCACCTCCGCAACACGCTTGCTGCCGGCGAGCGTGGCCGCATCTCGGGATCATTCTCGGCAAGCTCGAATATGGGTGAGCTCATGGTGGGTTGCTGGTTGGGCGATTGGCCGGCGGCATTCGATCAGAAGTTCCACTGCCCCGCAAGCGAATGCTGTCGTCGCCCCGGAAGGGCCCATCCCTCTTGAAGATGTTCCAAACCGCGGGACCGAGACCACCGCTCTTCCGGGCATAACCCCGACAGGAGGGGCCGACACTTTCTGCGTGCATTTTCCCTGAAAAAACCCAATTTGCCCGCCATGACGATCTGGATCTTGACGCTCGTTCTGTTCGCATCGCTTGCGGGATTGGGATATCGCCAGGGCGCCATTCGCGTCGGTTTTTCGTTTTTCGGCATTCTCCTGGGCGCGCTGCTGGCCATGCCGCTCGGGCGTCTCATCGAGCCGCTCTTTCCCAAAATGGGCCTGGACAACCCGCTGATTCTTCTCTCCGTGCCGCCGCTGATCGTCTTCCTCGTGTTCCTGATCCTGTTCAAGGTCGCCGGCGCGTTTGTCCACAGAAAGGTGGAAGTCTTCTACAAGTACAGGGCGGGCGACCTGAGGCTGGCGTTGTGGGAACGGTTGCATCGCCGGGTGGGCCTGTGCCTCGCCATGTGCAACGGCGCCCTCTATCTGATCCTCATCGCCTGGGTGGTCTTTGTCGTCAGCTACTGGACCTATCAATTGTCCACACCGAACGACTCATGGAAACTAAACCTCCTCAATCGGCTCGGACGCGACCTGCATGCCACCGGGCTGGCCAAAGTCGGCGCGGCCGTTGACCGCACTCCGGAAAGCTATTACGACCTCGCGGACGCGGCCGGTCTGGTGTTCCAGACGCCCGAGCTCGATCGGCGCCGGCTGCCGCGCTATCCCGCACTGTTTGCCATCGCTCAACGACCGGAGTTCCAGGCGCTGGGCAGCGACGAGGGGTTCACCAGCCTGAGGCGGGAACTGCGTCCCGTCACGGAACTGCTCCAGAATCCGACCGCCGACAGCATCCTGAAAAGTCCGGACGCGCTGAACGCGGTTTATCAGGCGCTGGTTCCGAACGTGCAGGATTTCACGAACTTCCTTGCCACCGGCCGATCGCCGAAGTTTGAAAAGCAGCCGCTGCTCGGGCATTGGATATTCGACGTCAGCGGGAGCGTTGGCCTGCTCAGGAAAGAGCGGCCGACAATCACGGCGACACAGTTGAGCCAGGCGCGGCGCGCGATGACGATTGCCTTCAGCCAGACCGTTCTGATCGCGGCGCCTGAAGGGCAGGTGTTCATCAACAACTTCCCCGGCGCGCAGGCGATGGGGCCGGGAGCGGAAACCATTGAGGGCAAGTGGACCGGCGCGGGAGCCCACTACACGTTCACGCTGACCATTGGCGGGCGGACAGAGAACTTCAGCGTGGCGCTGGATGGCGACCGGCTGACGATTTCGGGTCCCTCGGTGAACTGGGCGTTCAGCCGGCTGCCCTGAAGGCGCAGGAAAGCGGAATTATCGGCCGAACAGCACCGGCTGAACGGACGGGCTCAGGTCAAACAGGGCCTCAAGCGATTCCACCGGGTTGGTGGTCAGGTCCGGACCGGTCATTTGATCCGCCACCAGGATGACGGGCTGCTCCGGCATGGGAGCGGCGGTGGTGACGTGCTCCGACATGAGGGGGGCTGCGACGGCATCGGGCTCGTCGGTATTGACGATTCCTGAAATCAGCAGGACGCACAGAGCGGCGCCGAAAGCCCCCGCAAAGACGGGTTTCGCTTCAATCAATGCCCAGAATCTGGCGAACCAGGCGTCCTCGACGGCATCGCCCGTGTCCCCCGCCCGGATGCGGGCGAGGACCTCGCCGGAGAACCGGTCGAAATAGCCTGGCGGCGGCTGCTCGTGCCGCTTGAGGGCCAGGAGCCGGCGCAATTGCGTGAAATCTTCGGAATCAGGCTTCATACGGCTATTTCAGATAATCCGAGAGGTATGCTTGCAACTGCTGGCGCGCGTAGAAAAGACGCGATCGGACTGTTCCGATGTTACAATCCATGATTTTCGCGATCTCTTCATGGGACAAACCCTGCACATCATGGAGGGTCACTACCAATCTATGGGGTTCAGACAGCCGCATCATGGCCTCGTTCAATTTTTCCTGCAGCTCCGTCAGATTGACCTCCCGCCTCGGGGTTTTCTCGGAAATAAGCGCCACCAGGTCGGGGTCATGCTCCGCGTTCAAATCCAGGTCGTTCAGGCTCATCTGCGGCCGGTTCCGGCGCTGCTTCAGGAAGTTGATCGTCTTGTTGACCGCAATGCGGTAAACCCACGTGTAGAAGCTGGACCCGCCTTTGAACGTCTTGAGCGCCTGATACGCCTTGATGAACGCCTCCTGGGCCAGGTCGTTGGCGTCCTCGTGGTTGGCCGTCATGTGGTACACCGTCGCGTAGATGCGCTGCTGGTAGCGCTGGACCAGCTCGTCGTAGGCGCGCAAATCCCCACGCCGGGCGCGCTGCACCAGTTCCTCCTCCGCGGGCTGCTTCGCCTCCGCAGGCGGTTTCGTGTCCGGAACTTCCGGGGGAGTTTCGGCGTTGCGCGGCGGTTTGCCGGTTGCCGGGTCGGTCATAATCATAGACCGCTCTCCGGTCCAAAGAGGGTTTGAGTCTGCCGCGCCAGGTACTCGGTGATCCCCAACAGCGACGTGCGCCCCGGAGAGTCGGGCAGCACTGCCAGGGTTTGCCGCGCCTTTTGCAGGTACTGCGCAATCACCTGAAACGACGGCTCCATCGTCTGGTACTTCGCCAGCAACGCGCTCATGTGAACCAGCGCGCCGGGTTCCCAGTTGCACACCAGTTCCTCCAGCCGCGCCCGATCCGCCTGGCTCGCCCGCTCCCACAGCAGCAACACCGGCAGCGTCAGCTTCCCTTTCGCCAGGTCCGTTCCCAGTGATTTCCCGGCGGCCGATTCGCTCCCAAACAGATCCACGCAATCGTCGTAAATCTGGTACGCCGTCCCGAACGCCAGCCCGAACTGCCGGAGCGCGTTGCGCTCCGCCGCCGATGCCCCGCTGAGGTGCGCGGCAAGATCGCACGACAACACAAACAACTCCGCCGTCTTCATCTCGACAATGCGGAAGTACTCGCTCCGCGACAGCTTGAAGTTGCGGCGGTTCTGCGTCTGAAGAATTTCGCCCGAACAAACCGTGTTCGTGGCCGCCGCCACCGCCCGGCACACCTCCGGCGTCGGAAAACTCGCCGCCAGTTTCAGCGCCTGCGCGAACAGGCAATCCCCGAACAACACCGCGATCTCATTGCCCCAGTTCGCCGCCAGCGTCGGACGTCCCCGGCGAATCTCCGCCTCGTCAATCACGTCGTCGTGCACCAGCGTCGCCAGATGGACCATCTCGATGATGACGGCCACGACAATGTGGGCCTCGGAGGTTTTGCTGAGCGCGTTCGCCGACAACGCGACAAGGGCGGGCCGAAGGTTCTTTCCGTTGCCGTTCAACGAGTAATCCGCGTAGGGGATGGTCGCAGGATCGAACTCGCTGACCTGCTTGAGCAGGCGGGCGTGAACGGCATCAAGAAAGGGTTCGACCGGTTCGACGATCTGCTTCCATGAAGAGGCCGCTTCCGAGCTCAAGAGCACTGGAGCAGACGTCACCGCTTTGGATTCGGCAGCCAGCATTCGCCCTGAATCTAAAGTTCGCCTTCCGGCAAGTCAAACGTGATGATGTTGGGCAGGGCCCTCTGCCTCTCGACTCCGGGGGCATTTCGACTATCTTGCATCCGTGTCAACGCTGGCCTCGCAACTCACCGATCATCCCGCGCTCAATCAGGTCACCGTCCCCGACCTCTGGCAGCAACAGGCCGTGAGCGCCCTCCGCGAGGGCAAGGACGTCGTCGTTCACGCCCCCACCGGCGCCGGCAAGACGCTCATCTTCGAACTGTGGTCCAACCAGGGAAAAAACCGCGGCCAGGCGATCTACACCGTTCCCACGCGCGCCCTCGCGAACGATAAACTCGCCGAGTGGCGCGCCCGCGGCTGGGACGTCGGCATCGCCACGGGCGATCTCGCCGAAAACCTCTCCGCGCCCATCCTCGTGGCCACACTCGAAACGCAGAAGAATCGCCTCATCCAGGGCGACGGCCCCACCCTGCTGGTCGTGGACGAGTACCAGATGATCCGCGACGAGGATCGCGGTCTCAATTACGAACTCGCCATCGCGATGGCTCCGGAACGAACCCAGCTTCTGCTCCTCAGCGGCAGCGTGGCCAACCCGGAAGACGTCGTGAAGTGGCTGACTCGCCTCGGCCGCGACGCCGTCCTGATCCGTCACAATCAGCGCCCCGTGCCGCTCGAGGAAGTGCACGCCGCGCAACTGAACTGGCATGTGCCGCCCGAAATCAAAGGTTACTGGGCCCGGCTCGCCGCAAAGTCCCTCGCCGAAGATCTCGGGCCCCTCCTCATCTTCGCCCCGCGACGCCAGGCCGCCGAGTCCATGGCCGCTGACCTCGCCCGCCAGTTGCCCAATCCCAATCCGCTCACGCTCAGCCCCGAACAAAAGCTCATCGTGGGCGAGCACCTCGCCAGACTCCTCAAGAGCCGGATCGCCTATCATCATAGCGGCCTCAGCTACGCCGCGCGCGCCGGAGTCATCGAACCCCTCGCCAAAGCCGGCCAGCTCCGCGTGGTGGTCGCCACCATGGGCCTCGCCGCCGGCATCAACTTCTCCTTGCGCAGCGTCGCGCTCGCCGGCGACTCCTACCGGCGCGACGCCGTCGAACATCCGCTGCGCCCGGATGAAATTCTCCAGATGTTCGGCCGCGCGGGACGCCGGGGACTGGACGAGACCGGCTTCGTGCTGATCACGGCGAACGAGCTCCGGTTGCTCGACGCCCGGCCGTGTCACCTGTCGCGAAGCGGCGCGGTGGACTGGAGCGCGTTGCTCGGGCTCATGGCCGGCGCGGCGCACCAGCGCCGGGATCCGTTCACCGAAGCCGTTCGCGTGCAGGAACGCCTCTTCACCGTCAAACCGATCTTCCTCGGCGTGGAAGAGTCCTTGAAGCACCCGGAAGTGCCCTGTGGATTGAAGACCGACGCGGAACGCGCCCGCCACGTGCGCAAACTGGTGCGCGAAATGCGAAACAGCCGCGGCGAATGGCAGCCCCTTCCCGCGCCGACCGAAGTCCCGATCGGCAGGATCGTGATTCCCATTCGCTCTCCCGCACCGGACGCGCGTCATCCGGCTTCGGAAACCGCGCGAGGACACGACGCGCCGCAGGGCGAACCGCGTTTTCGACCGCTCCTCAGCGAACCCGCCGCGCTCGAGAAGATCGGTTCCGGCCACCTGGTGGTCCTTCACGAAGAGAACGGACTCCGGATTTACGGGCGCGCTGTGACGGTCGCCGACCGGTTGAACGACGATCGCGTCATCATCGCCAAATGGGTGCGGCGCCTCACGAACTGGAACGGACGTCAGGCGCCGACAAAGGTCTGGGAGGAACGCATTGCTCCTCTGGTCGAACGCAGGCTTGCTGCGCAAAAAACACCCGTAGTCCGCTACGTGAACCACGGACAGCGGATCCAGGCGCACCTGAGCCTTGCCGAACTGCCTATGCGCGTGCCCGTGGACCAGTACGGCGTCGCCATCTGGCGTCCTGTCGCCCGGGAAGTGCTTCCCTACGATTGCGCGCAGTGCTCGCTCGTGCCGGTCTGCAAGAAATTGCCCACCGCCACCGGAACGGCCCTGCTCTGGCGGCGGCTCGGGTTGATCGATGCCGCCGGGACGCCGACCTTGCGCGGTCGCGTGGTGAGCTTCTTTTCGCAAGGCGACGGACTGGCCATCGCCGCCGCTCTCGAGGACGAAAGCTATCCGATCGATGAACTGGTCTATGACCTGGCAAACCTGGAGGCGGGTTTCAGATTTTGCGGCGACGACAACCGCTGGGGCGGCCGGCTTGCCGCCGCCTGCCATGCGAAGTACGGCCTGCAAAACATCCCGGGATACCTCGAAAACGGCGTGCCGCCGAAGTACGGCGCGGGCGCCGAACAGATCGTCGCGTCCGTCCACCAGAATCCGCTCAACAAACAGGCGTGGGCCACCGACCTCGTGGGCGTTGGCGACATCGACCGCATCATCATTGAATGGCGCAGCCTGCTGCGGCAGATCTCCCATGCGCCGGATCTCGAGTGGCCCCGCTGGCGCGCTCTCCAGGCGATGGCCAAAACGATCCTGAACGAAACGGAATCCCCCACGCTCACCGACCTGCCTCCGCTCGAATACCATCAGACGCGGCGGGTCGAGCACCGGCTCATCCTGCGAAGGCATTGAAAGCGACGCGATCGCGGCGCGGGACGGGCTTCATTCGCCGGAGCAGCAAGTGTCGCCACAACATCTTCCATCGGGCTTCGTGGCTTGCACTTCCAGGCTGGTGATGTATTCGGATGGCCTGGTTCCGGCGGGCAAATGTTCCATGATCTTCTTGTAGAGCGGATCCTCGAAATCCTCCATGGCATCCACGTAGCCGGGCCTGGATTTGATCACGATATTGCACAACCCTGCTTCGCGCGCCATCGCTTCGGTCTCACTCGCCAGGACCGCTCCAGCGACGCAGCCGATCAGCGCCTCAACAAGCTTCAGCACTTCGGGCGGCAGCGGCTTCAACAGCGCCATGTCCGAGACGGCGACTCGCCCGTTCGGCTTGAGCACGCGCGCCATCTCTTTCCACACCCGGCCTTTGTCCGGAGAAAGATTGATCACACAGTTGGAAATGACCACGTCCACGCTGTTGTCGGCAACCGGAAGGTTCTCGATTTCGCCCAGGCGAAATTCGACGTTGTTCAGCCCGGTTTGCTGCTGATAAACCGTCAGGTTGCGACGGGCCTTGGCGAGCATGTCAGGCGTCATGTCCACGCCAATCACCCGCCCGGCGACACCAACCTTGCGTCCGGCAATGAATGCGTCGAAGCCGCCACCGCTTCCGAGGTCGAGCACGACCTCGCCGGGCCTGAGCGCGGCCAGGGCTCCCGGGTTGCCGCACGACAGACCCATGTTCGCGCCTTCGGGGAGCGCTTCGAGTTCCTCCTTCGAGTAACCGAGTTTCTTTGCGAGTTCTTCGCTGTCCTGCGGCGAGGAACCGCAGCACGAGATGCCGGGGCCGCAGCAGCCTGCGGACGTGTCCCGCGCGATCTTTGCGTAGCTCTTGCGCACAACCTCGCGCACGTCTTCCGGATCGATCACAGGTTTGGAATCATTCATGGCCTTGCTCTGGTTTGGATAGCTTCCTCGACCCACTCGCACCGCAATGCCTTCAGCCGTTTCAGGTCTTCGCGAAAGACCGGGTTGGACTGGACGCAGTCCTGGAGACAGCGCAACTGGAGGTCGAGTTCCGGCGGCGCCTTCTTCGGGAGTCGGTAAATCATCCACTTTCCGTGTCGCCGCGCCTCCACGAGCCCGTGGGTGCGCAAATAGGCCAGATGCTTGGAGACGGCCACCTGCGGTGCTTTGAGGATCTCCTGGAAATGACAAACGCACAAAGGCCCCCGGCTCAGCAGGTGAAGAATGCGGAGCCGGCTTTCATCACAGAAACAGCGATAGATCTGCACCAGGTTCATATACGCCGCCGGACATATACTCTCAAAGGAATATGATGTCAAACGCTCTCCCATGCCTGCATGCGTGCACGCCTGACGCGCGCCTTTTGCGACGCACCCGGTCGAGCAACGGATAACGCCGATGGCGGCACCGACTCCACCCGGCACCGCACGCACTTCAAAGCACGAGCCCCGGCTCGAATGAGCCGGGGCTCGCGTAATCGCTAATCTCCTGACGCCGGTCAGTGCCGACGATCTTCCCGCCGCGGACCGCGGTCGCGCCGCCGCTCGCCACCCCGATGACCGCCTCCGCGGTCGCCTCGATCGTGCCGATGCTCGCGGCTGCGGCCTTCGCCGCTGTCGCTCTGCTCGGACTCGTCGCCTTCGGGCTGCGCTTCAGTCCCTTCCGGTGAACCCTCGGTGGCACCGGCCATTTCCTTGTCGCGCTCCGCCATGGCGGCCTTGCGCGACAGGCGAACACGCCCCTTCTCGTCCACGCCCAGGCATTTCACCCAGATCTCGTCACCGAGCTTCACGATGTCCTCGGTCTGCTTCACACGGAAGTTGGCCAGTTCGCTGATGTGCACGAGGCCGTCCTTGCCCGGCAGGAACTCGACGAACGCGCCGAATTCCTTGATCGTGACGACTTTGCCGCGATAGATCTTGCCGATCTCCGCTTCCGCCGTCATGCCGATGATGGCGTCCCGGGCGATCTTCATTCCCTCGGGCGACACCGAGAAGATGTTGACGGTTCCGTCGTCTTCGATGTTGATCTCGCAACCGGATTCCTCGACGAGCTTCTTGATGTTCTTGCCGCCGGGGCCGATCAGGGTGCCGATCTTGTCCGGGTTGATCTTCAGCGTTTCGATTCTCGGGGCGTACTTGCTGATATCGGGACGCGGCGCGGCCAGCGTCTTGGCCATCTCCTGGAGAACATGGAGCCGCGCAACGCGCGCTTTCTCCACCGCCTCTGCCATCACCTGATGCGGAATCCCCGGCAGCTTGAGGTCCAGTTGGAACCCGGTGATCCCTCTCTCCGTTCCCGCGATCTTGCAATCCATGTCGCAGAACGCGTCTTCCCACCCGATGATGTCGGTGAGCAGTTTGTACTGCGTGATCCGCTTGTCCTCGCCGAGCGTGGTGCACAGTCCGATGCTGATGCCGGCGACGGGGCGGATCAGCGGCACGCCCGCATCCATCAGCGCCAGCGACCCGCCGCACACCGTGGCCATCGAGGTGGACCCGTTGGATTCCATGATCTCGCTGGTGACCCGGACCACGTAGGGATAGTTGTCGAGCGGAATCATGGGTTCGATCGACCGTTCCGCGAGAGCACCGTGGCCGATCTCGCGCCGGCCGGGCCCGCCGATGCGGCCGGTTTCACCCACGGAATAATTCGGGAAGTTGTAGTGGAGAATGAACTTCTTCTCGCTCACCCCGCCCGTGTAAGCGTCGAATTCCTGCGCGTCTTCTCCCGTGCCGAGCGTGGCGAGCGTCATGGCCTGGGTCTCTCCGCGGCTGAACAGGGCCGAGCCGTGCGCTCGCGGCAGCACGCCTACTTCCGCCTGGATCGGGCGCACCTCGTCCAGCCCGCGGCCGTCCAGCCGCTTGTCCTCGCGCATGATCAGGCCGCGAACCGCTTCCTTCTGGATGTAATAGAACGCGTCCGCGAGGACGAAATCGGTAATCTTCTCCGCGCCGTACTTTTCAATCAGCGCCTTGCCCACCTCCTCGCGAATGGCGTTCACGGCAGCCTCGCGCGCGAGCTTGCCCGGCGTCAACAGCGCCGGCACGATGCGATCGCCGATCAGCGTTTTCGCGTCCTGCAAAATCTCGTCCGGCACGATGTTCAGCGTGATCTCGCGCTTCTTCTTCCCGGCGCGCGCCGCAAGCTCCTTCTGGGCCCGAATGGAAGGCTGGATCACCTCATGCGCGAACTTCAGCGCCGCGTTGAAATCCGCCTCGCTGATCTCGTGGGCCGAGCCCTCGAACATCACCAGGTCGGTTTCGTTGCCGACGTACACCAGGTCCAGGTCGCTGTCGGCCATTTGCGAGTGTGTCGGGTTCGGGATGAACTGGCCGTTGACGCGCCCGATGCGGGCGGCGCCGAGCGGGCCGGCCCAGGGAATGTCGCTGACCATCAGCGCCGCAGAGGCGCCGACCACGGCCAGCATGTCCGGATCGTTCTCGCCGTCCGCGCTGAGCACCAGGCTTTGCACCTGGACCTCGTTGTACCAGCCCTTGGGGAAAAGCGGGCGGATGGGGCGATCGATCAGGCGCGAGGTCAGAATCTCCTTCTCCGTGGGGCGGCCTTCGCGCTTGAAGTAGCCGCCGGGGAATTTCCCGGCAGCAGCCGCCTTTTCCCGGTAATCGACCGTGAGCGGGAAGAAATCCTGTCCTTCCTTGGCCTTGGTGGCGGCGACGGCCGCCACGAGGACGATGGTTTCGCCGAGCTGGACGGTTACCGCACCGTCGGCTTGTTTGGCGATCTTTCCTGTTTCAACAATGAGTTCCTTGTCCCCGATGGGGATCGTGAGTCGTTCTGGCATGTTTACCTGTTCCCTCCATTGCCCGAGAAACTTCAGTGAATCCCGAATCCATTTCGGGACTGAATGAAATTGCTCAGGACAATGGAATTACTTACGCGATGTGTTTGAATGGCCGACTGAACCGACGCGTTTGCGGTTCAAATCCGGCGGCCGGGTCCGAAGAGACTGGAGAGGCGGCCGTCCGGAAAATCAGCGGCGGAGCTTGAGCTTCTTCGTGATCGCCTGGTAGCGGCTCACGTCCGTTTTGTGCAGGTAATCCAGCAATCGCCGGCGCTGGCCGACCATCATGAGCAGGCCGCGACGGGAGCTGTGATCCTTCTTGTTGTTCTGCAGATGCTCCGTCAGATGATTGATCCGCTGCGTGAGCAACGCAATCTGCACGTCGGCCGAGCCGGTATCACGTTCGTGCAGCTTGAATTGATCAATCGTTTTTGCTTTCGATTCCATATCGTTTGGTTTCTTCGAGAATAATAGCGGCTCACTTTAGTTTCCGCACGGAGGCCTGTAAAGCCTGTTTTCCGAGGCAATGGAAGCCGAATTGGCTCAGATCTCCCCTGACCGAACACCAGGGACCGGGAGGATGGTTATATCTGGCTCCGACACGCCACCAGGGCGGCTCACGGCCGACGCGGCTCCTGGTGGCTCATCCCGAGGGGTGTCATCATTCCTTTCGGTGGGGCGAGCGTCCTCGCGAGCCGTCGTTCGACAACCCTTATCCCGGTGGGACGAGTGTCTCCGCAAATCGGACCGCGGGTCTATGACTCTATGACCCGCAGCAACTCAGGAAGGTTTACGCCGGCACTTCCAATTGACGGCCGTTGTCCTCCGGCCCGAGCTTCAACAAGAACGGCACTGCTGTCTTCGCCCATTCGGCCGGCGACGGATACGAACGCGCCGAGTCGCCAAAGCAGCTCTGCAGCATGCGCGTGTTGATGATGCCCGGGTTCAACGCCACCGCGGCCATGCCCGAAGGCAGTTCTTCCGCCAGCGCCAGGGTCAGACCTTCAATCCCCCACTTGCTCGCGCAATACGGCGCCACCTCCGCGTCCACCGATCGTCCCCATCCCGAGCTGAAGTTCACGATCACGCCTTTCTTCCGTTTCACCATCGCCGGAACGAAATGCCGGATCACATTGGCCGCGCCTTTCACATTCACGTCGATGACAGCATCAAACTCCTCCGCGCTCAACTCCCACAGGCGCGCGTTGCGGTTGATCACGCCGGCGTTGTTGAGCAGCAGATCGGGCGGACCGTGCGCCGCCAGCACAACGCCGGCCCAGGTTTTCACCGCGGCATCCGACGCGATGTCCACCGCATAAAAGTCGTGAGGCGGCCCGAACTCGCGTCGCAACGCCTCGATCTCGCGGTCGGATCGGCCGCAACCCAGGACCTTGTGACCTCGTTGAGCAAACTCGCCCACCATGGCCCGCCCAAGGCCGTGGGTGACGCCAGTGATGACGATAACGTTCGAACCGGGCATGGGCCGGATTGTCGGCGATTCGCCCGGAGGGTTCAAGGCCGGGTGCAAACGCCGCGCGAACTTCAAGACTCAACATTCAACGTTCACGCCGTTGCCGTCCCCTGGATGTTGGATGTTGATGTTGGATGTTTTCCACCCGGAACGCCCCCTGCTCTACCCCCTGTTGCGGCAGGTCCGCAATGATATGGCACCCAGCTTCTATACAGTTGTCGTCGCCCCGATCCTGGGCTGGCTGGCGGTGGTTTCGCTGTTCATTGTCGGCTATCTCATCAAACTCGAGATCGCCGAACGGCGCCGGAACCGGCGCATGAATGAAAAGCGCATCCGCCTCGGCCTGACCCGGATTCACTAACGGCGCCTGACAGGTTGATCTTCGTCTCTGCCTGCGTCTCGTCGCAGGACAGAGCCCTCCATTTATTTGACACCTTCCGTCCCGGGTTCGGCGGATTGCATCGCTCGTTCCGGCCGGCGGCTCAATTGTTCCAGCACGCTGCACAGCGTCTTCAATCGCGGCACGCGCGCGCCGGCCTGCTCGGCCCGCCGGAGAGGTTCGAGGAACAGCGCTTCCAGCTCGAGCGGATGGCCGCGTTCAAAATCGACCAGGGTGGACGGCTTGTAGGCGCCCATCGTTCGCGTGCGCTCGATCTGGCGATCGGCAAGCGATTCGGGGATGTCGCATCCAAGCGCCCGGGCGGCGGTGATCACTTCGATCATGACTTCGCGAACGAGAGTCTCCCACCGCGGGTCGCCCAGAAGGCGGTCTGTTGTCAGGCATTCACCCGGGCATTCGGGAAGCGTTCCCGTGCCGCCGGAAACGCGTTCATAACCGGCGGCGCTCGCGACGCCGAGCCCGTTGAACGGAATGTTCCACACGAGTTTCTCCCAATGCGCCCGGGCAAGGTTCGGCGCCACCTTGCACGGAATCCCTGACTTCCGAAACAGGGAAGCGATGTCGTGCGTGCGCGGCTCGGGCCACCGCTCGTACTCGCCCAGCACCACCATGCCGTGGTCCATGTGCCGGATGACGCCGGGCGCGATCCGGTTCAGGCACACGAAGCAGAGGCCGCCGAGGATCTGCTCCACCGGAAACAGTTTTGCCAGCGCTTCCTCGTTCCCAAGCCCGTTCTGCAGCGTCAGCACCGCCGTGTGCGATCCCACCAGCGGCGGAAGCAGCTCGGGAAAACGATGATTCGCCGTCGCCTTGAGACCGATGATCACGAGATCGCTCGGACCGATGTCTTCGGGCGATGCGGCTGTCTTCGGACGAACGTTGAAGTCGCCGGCGGGGCTTTGGATGAAGACGCCGTTGCGTCGGACGGCGTGGTAATCAGAGCGCAGGAGGAAATGCACCTCTTCTCCGGCGCGGCAGAGGTGGGCGCCGTAATAGCTTCCGACGGCTCCGCAACCGACGACGGCGACTTTCATGCGGCTCCGTGGTGCAGATTGGGCGTTCGGATCGGGGCGATGAAAAGAAAGAGGCACCCCGATCGCTCAGAGTGCCTCTTTCGGAAATCGGAACGATCAGCGCGCGCCGAGAATGGCGTCCTTGGCGGCTTTGGCAACCTGGAACTTCACAACGCGCTTGGCCGGAATCTGGATCATCTCGCCGGTAGCGGGATTGCGGCCGACGCGGGCGGCGCGGTTCTTGAGCTTCAACTTGCCGAGACCTGGCAACGTGAAAGTGTTCTTGGCATGCTTATAGGCCAGCTGGGCCAGTTCATCGAGATACTGAACAGACTGCTTCTTGGTGATGCCGACTTTGTCGGCCAACGTGGAAGCGATCTGCGATTTCGAGAGTGATTTTGCCATAGGTCGTGTGTGTTGGTTTGTCTGGTTGTTTATGTGTTGCTTGCTGTAAAAGTCGTTCGACTTGGCTCGTATTAAAGCCCGCCACTTCAAGCGCGCAAGCAGAAAATGAAAAAAATTCCGATAAAATAAGGCGTTTTTGAACGTTTCGAAAAATGTCGGAGCTTGACTTGCACACCCGTTTCGCAAACATCGACGCGTGGCTCTCTTCTCGATTCAAAACGAATTTCGCTACGACATCGTCCGCAAAATCTTCGAAGGCGGAATGGGCATCGTTTACGAAGCCGAGCAGAAAGGCGCGCGCGAATTCGTCAAGCGCATCGCCATCAAAGTCATCCGCCAGAACTACGCCAGCCAGAAACAGTTCATCGAAAACTTCATCGGCGAAGCCAAACTCGTCGCCGACCTCATCCACACCAACATCGTCCAGACCTATCACCTCGGCGAATCGCGCGGCGTCTATTTCATCGCCATGGAGCTCATCCGCGGCGTCAACCTCGAGCAGTTCCAGCAGCAGTTGCACGACCGCAAACGCCAGCTCCCCAAGGAACTCGCCGTGTTCATCGTCAGCCGCGTCGCCCGCGGCCTCGCCTACGCGCACGCCAAGACCGACAAGGACGGACGGCCGTTAGGCATTGTCCACCGCGACGTCAGCTTCAAAAACATCATGATCGCCTTCGAAGGCGACGTGAAGCTCACCGACTTCGGCATCGCCAAGGCCCGCGGCTTCCTGACCGACCAGGAAGGCGAGGTCGTGGCCGGCAAGGCCGATTATATGAGCCCCGAACAGGCCAGCTTCCAGATCACAGACAAGCGATCCGACCTGTTCTCGGCCGGCGTCGTGCTCGCGCACCTGCTGCTTGGGCGCAACCTCTTCAAGTGCGCGACGGCGGAGGAATCGCGGCAGCGCATCCTCCACATGGAGATCCCGGATTTCCGCAAGCTCGACCCGCGCATCGACGATCGCCTCAACGAAATCCTTCACCGCGCGCTGGCGCGGGACCTTGACAAACGGTACCCGAACGCGGACGAGCTGTTGTACGACCTCGAGCATTACATCTATCACACCGGCTACGGCCCGACGAACGAGACCCTCGGCCGGTACATCCGCGAACTCTTCGGACAGACCGTCCCCGAACCCAACCAGATCAAGAGCAAGACCGAATTGATGGAAGACACCGTCCGCGTCCGGCAGAAAGCCTGATCCGATGAAATCGCGTTCCTCGTCCTCGACCGTGAAGATCGGGCTGATTCAGACCGCCTGTTCGCCCGATCCCGAAGCAAACCTGAGGAAGACGCTGGCCGCCGCCGAGCGCGCCGCGCGCCAGGGCGCCCAGATCATCTGCACGCAGGAACTCTTCCGGTCCCAGTACTTCTGCCAGTCCGAAGATCACGAGAACTTCAAGCTGGCGGAACCGATCCCGGGGCCCAGCACCCGCGCGTTTCAACGGATCGCCAGGAAACATCGCGCCGTCATCATCGCCTCCCTCTTCGAGAAACGCGCCGCTGGCGTGTATCACAACACCGCCGCCATCATCGATGCCGACGGCTCCCTGCTCGGCGTGTACCGGAAGATGCACATTCCGGACGACCCGTTGTACTACGAGAAGTTCTACTTCACGCCCGGCGACCTCGGGTTTCGCGCATGGCAGACGAAATATGCGCGCATCGGCGTGCTCGTCTGCTGGGATCAATGGTATCCCGAAGGCGCCCGCCTCACCGCGATGCAGGGCGCGGAAATCCTCTTCTACCCGACAGCCATCGGCTGGCACCCGGACGAGAAAGCCCGCTACGGAAAACTCCAGCATTCGGCATGGGAAACCATCCAGCGCAGCCACGCCGTCGCCAACGGCTGTTACGTCGCAGTCCCCAATCGCGTCGGCCACGAAATCCTCAGGAACGTTGGCGGCAAAGGCATCGAGTTCTGGGGACAAAGCTTCGTTGGGGGAACGTACGGCGAGATTCTCGCCAAAGCCAGCCACAACAAGGAAGAGGTGCTGGTGGTTCCCGTGGATCTCAGCGCCGTGGACATCACGCGCACGCACTGGCCATTTCTGCGCGACCGGCGCATCGACGCCTACGGCGGTTTGACAAGCCGTTTCCTTGACTGACCTCGACCGACAGCCGTGCGCCTGGATCACCGGAGCCGCCGGGTTCATCGGCAGCCACCTGGTGAGCAGCGCGGCGCAGTTTGCACCTCAGTGGACGATCCGCCCGCTTGCGCGCGCGGACGCGGATCTCCTGGATGCGACCGCCGTGCGCCGCCTGTTTCAGCGCGAGCGCCCGGACCTGGTGATTCACTGCGCGGCGCTGAGCCGGAGCACAGACTGTCAGCGCGAGCCCGCGCTCGCGCGCCGGATCAATGTTGACGCCACCGCGCTCCTGGCCGAACTCGCCGCCGACATTCCATTCTTCTTCTTCTCCACCGACCTCGTCTTTGACGGACGCAAAGGCCATTACAGCGAACTCGATCCGGTGAACCCGCTGAACGTTTATGCAGAAACGAAGGTCGATGCGGAACGCATCGTCCTGGCCAACCCGCGCCACACGGTCATCCGCACGTCTCTGAATTGCGGCCGTTCGCCCGGCGGAGATCGCGGACTGGACGAGCAACTGCGGCGCGCGTTCGAGCGGGGCGAAAGCATCCGTCTTTTCGAGGACGAGTATCGATCGCCGATTCCGGTGCGCGCGACAGTCCGGGCCGTGTGGGAACTGGTGCGGCAGAGTCGTCCCGGGCTGTATCACCTCGCCGGGAGCGAACGCCTTTCGCGCTGGCAAATCGGCCAATTGATCGCCTCGCGTTATCCGCAGTTGCATCCCCGGCTCGTCAAAGGATCGCGGGTCCACTACGAAGGCCCGACCCGGCCCGCGGATACTTCTTTGGACTGTTCACGAATCCAGGGCCTGCTCTCCTTCACCCTGCCCCGCCTGAGCGATTGGATTGCGGCCGGAACGGATTGAAATTCCGGCCAGGCCTCGGCCGGACTGACGTCTCGCTTTCAGCAACACGCGGACTCAGCGGTCCGCGCTCCGGAGCGCGACTGTGTCCCGCTCTGCGGGATCAGTCGCAGCACGTCTGGGTGCCAGCGCGCGCGGAATCCAAAGTGCCGCTTCAATCCGCTCCCCTCGGGGCTGCAACTCACCGAGGCGCAGCCCGCACGTCCGCGCAACCCCCGCGTCAATCGTCAATCGTCAATCGCAAATCCCCTGGGCGTTGGATGTTCGATGTTGGGTGTTCTTCCGACTCGCGCCCTTGCCGAATGGCGGTCCTGCGGTATGCTTCGAATATTCCGCCCGGTTCGTCGCATACAAGTGCCGTGGCATTAACAAGAGAAAGGAAAAGGACGACGATTATGATGACTCGACGCACTGCATTGAAGCATTCGGCGCTGGCCGCCCTGGCCGCAGCAGCCACACCCTCGGTTCTCGCACAACCCGCACCGGCCGCCTCGGCAACCGCACAATCCGGTCCGTTCACTCTCCCGCTCCTGCCCTATCCCGTCGATGCGCTCGAACCCCACATCGACGCGAAGACCATGGAAATTCACCATGGACGCCACCATGCGGGCTACGTGAACAATCTGAACAAGGCGCTGTCCCAGGCGTCCGTCCGCGCCGACTCCGTCGAGGATCTGCTCAAGGACCTCAACTCTGTTCCCGAATCCATCCGCACCGCTGTGAGGAACAACGGCGGCGGCCATTACAATCACTCGTTGTTCTGGCAAATGATGAAGAAGGGCGGCGGCGGCGAACCCAGGGGCGACCTGGCCAAAGCCATTGCAGCGAAGTTCGGAGGCCTCGACAAATTCAAGCAAGAGTTCGCGTCGGCGGCGGGCAGCCGGTTCGGCAGCGGCTGGGCCTGGCTGGTGCTCGCCAACGGCCAGTTGCAGGTGGAATCAACCCCCAACCAGGACAGCCCGATCTCCCAGGGCCGGATCCCCCTCCTCGGCATCGATGTCTGGGAGCACGCCTATTATCTCAAGTACCAGAATCGCCGCGCCGATTACGTCAACGCATGGTGGAACGTCGTGAACTGGGATTTTGTGACGGAACGCTACGAGAAGTTCCGCCGGGCCTGAGGTCGGCAGCTCTCCAGCCCCCGGAAGCACAAGGCGGCGGGGACTTGTAGATCGGCTCGACGGTCTGATCACCTGCAGATACTGGCCGTCGCCGTTCCGGGACAATTCCGCGCGCATATGCGCGCAGAATTGTCCTGTGTTCGAAAAGTCGACGTTGTGTAAGCGTCAGGCAGCAAGGCGCTTGGCAATTCTGGCAGGACAATTCTTGTCGCATATGCGCGCAGAATTGTCCCGGAGGTGATCCAACGTAGGCGCTCCTCCCACAGACGCCGGATGTTTTTCATTCGGATCTTCCTCGGATTTATCTCCCGAAGGGAGAAACGAAAACAACCCACCCTTTCAAGAGTGGGTTGGCGAAGGAAAAGAGCATGAGTCCCGAAGGGATGGCTGAGGAATTGCACGAGAACCCGATCATCGCCCCCTCTCAACCCTTCCTTCGGGGCTTCGCCCCTGGATCCTGGATGTTCGATGTTGGATGTTCCCCCAACTCCTTGCAAACGCGCTTCGCTGCCCGTATTGTTCACGAGCCAATTAGCCTTATGAAACGAAGCCTGGTTTTCGGCGCCATCGCCGCCCTCCTCCTGGTCAATCTCATTATCGGCACGCGCTCGTACGTGGCGTCGGCCGCCGCCGCGCAGAAGGATTCGCCCTACCCGAACCTGCGCCTCTTTTCCGAGGTGATGGAGAAGGTTCGCAGGGACCACGTGGACGGCGCGGACTTCACCTACCAGGAACTCGTGTACAACGCCCTCGCGGGCATGATCGAAAAGCTCGACCCGCACAGCGAATTCCTCGACGCCGAGAAATACAAGGAACTTCAGAACGACACGCAGGGACACTTCGGCGGGCTCGGCATCATCATTTCCATGCAGGACAACTTCGTCACCGTCGTCGCGCCGCTGGAGGACACGCCCGGGTTCAAGGCCGGCATCCTTTCGGGCGACCGCATCATCCGGATCGAAGGCCGCAGCACGGAGAACATGTCTCTCCAGGACGCGGTGAAGCAACTGCGCGGCGAACCGGGCACGTTCGTCAACATCACCGTCCTTCGCCCGTCCTCCGGGCAGATCAAGGATTACAGGCTGGAACGCGCCGTCATCAACGTGGACATGGTCAAGGACATCAACGGGCGCAGGGAGTTCCCTCTCGGCGAAAACAAGATCGGCTACATCCGGCTCGTGCAGTTCGGCGAGAAGACGGGCGAAGATCTCGACGCCGCGCTGAAGAAGCTCAAAGACCAGGGCATGCGCGCGCTGGTGCTCGACCTGCGCGGGAACCCGGGCGGCCTGCTCGACCAGGCAATCGAGGTTTGCCAGAAGTTCCTGCCGCGCGGCCAGCTCGTGGTGTCCACCGAAGGCCGGGAAACCAACCAGCGCTTCACTGCTCGCGGCCGAGGTGACCAGATCCCGGGCATCCCGATGGTGGTGCTCGTCAACCTCGGCAGCGCCAGCGCCTCCGAGATTGTCGCAGGCTGCCTTCAGGATCTCGGCCGCGCGCTGGTGCTCGGCGAAAAAACATTCGGCAAAGGCTCCGTGCAGAGCATCATCCCGCTCGCAGACGGGTCGGCCTTGCGGCTCACGACCGCCAAGTACTACACACCGAGCCACAAAGTGATCCATGAGGTCGGCATCACCCCCGACGTCATCGTTCCGCTCTCCGAGCAGGAGGAACGCGACCTGGTCATGAAACGCACGCCGGGCGCCCTCGAATCGCTGAGCCCGGAGGAACGCGAGCGTGTTCGCAACGTGCGCGACCCGCAGCTCGAGCGCGCGATCGACCTGCTCAAAGGCATCCTCCTGTACGCGGAATTGTCTCCGGAGCGAGGGGCGGGCGAACGCCGCATGGCCGCGGGCGGAGCGCGCGCACTCTGACCCTGGCGCTCCGAAGTTCCGTCCCGGCATACCGCGGAACGGAACGCGACCCGCGCTCCAGATGCGGCGCATCCGCGCGCTGGAAACCACACACATGCTCCTGCTGGCCATCGAAACGTCCTGCGACGAAACCAGCGCCGCCGTCATCCGCGACGGCTGCGCGCTTTCCAATGTGGTGTCCTCCCAGATCCGCCTGCACGCCGAGTATGGCGGCGTCGTTCCGGAGCTGGCCGCGCGCGAACACCTCCGCAACCTCACCCCCGTGACGCAAACCGCCCTGCGGGAAGCGCGCGTTGAACCCGAACAGCTCGACGCCGTCGCCGCCACCCGCGGCCCCGGGCTGCCCGGAGCATTGATGATCGGCTTCAAAGCCGCCCAGGGAATCGCGTTCGCGCTGAACAGGCCGTTCATCGGCGTCCACCATCACGAAGCGCACCTTTACTCGCCATGGATCAGCGGCAATCCCCCGGCCTCCGATTTCGAATCATTCGAATCGAATGTCTCGCTCATCGTCAGCGGCGGTCACACGATGCTGGTGCACGTGGAAAACCTGTCACGGCATCGGCTCCTGGGATCCACCCTCGACGACGCCGCGGGCGAATGTTTTGACAAGGTGGGCAAGCTGCTGGGGCTTCCCTACCCTGCCGGCCCCGAGATCGATCGCCTCGCCGAACAGGGGAATGCGAAAGCGTTCGATTTCCCGCGCCCGATGATTCACGAGCCGAACGACGACTTCAGCTTCAGCGGTCTCAAGACTTCCGTCCGGTATTTCCTCAGAGACAATCCGGGGCTGGCGAACGACGCGGGTTCGCTGCGCGACCTCTGCGCGAGCGTCCAGTCGGCCATCGTGGACGTTCTCGTGGCCAAGACAGTGAAAGCCGCGGAGCGCCTGGGCGTCCGCTGCGTCACGGCATCGGGCGGCGTGACGTGCAACCGCGCGCTGCGACGGGCCCTGGCGAACGAATGTGAAGAGGCCGGGCTGAGGCTGCGTCTCGCCGCGGGATCATTGTGCACTGACAACGCGGCAATGATCGGCATTCTTGCCGAACACCGGCTTTCCACGGGAACGCCGCGCACCCACGGCTCTGAAGAGATCCTCCCGAACTGGTCCCTCGAAGAGGTGGCCTGAATCCCAAAGGGATTCCATCCATGACCCGCCTACGCGCTCAAGCGTTCTGAATGGAGGCGCCCCCTGCGTGGATTGCGCGTTGGTCTGTGCCGCGGCTTGCAGAGCCGCGGTCCCGAGCAGTCCGCAGTGCACAAATTCAATGGCTTTTTGGCAGAATTCTTCAGGTTCGGGCGATTGACCCACCCCTGTCGAGCAGGCAACATGGCCCGGCAGTGAACTTAACTTTCTGAATTCATGCTCAAGATTGCCAAGTATTCAGTCGGGGTCGGAGATCGTTTCGCCCAGCAGGCCGAGGCTCAGTTGCAGGCCTGCCGGCTCGCCGCGGACCAGGGCGTGGACATCACCCCCGTGTGGAACAAATCCAATCGGGAACACCTGATCGTCAACTCCGAGCCCTCCACCGTGCGCGCCGCCGCCGAAGCCGCTGTTCGCAAACTCGGCTGGACCAAAGCATGGCACGTGGATGCCGACCACATCCGGCTCGAGACGGTGGACCGCTTCATACCGCACTCCGATTTCTTCACGATCGACGTGGCCGATTCGATCGGAAAACCCGCGAAGCCCGAGGACGTCAAGGCTTTCGCGGATCGCCATCCCGAACTCGCCGGACGCATCGATATTCCCGGTGTCGAGGGCGGCATCCAGTCCTCGCGCGCGGAGGTCGAGCGCATCGCCAACAAGTTTCTGTTCGCCGTGCAGGAGGCCGGCGTCATCTATCGTCACATCGAGAAGGCCAGGGGCGCGGACAACTTCATTACCGAAGTGTCCATGGACGAGACCGACTCGCCGCAGACACCGGTGGAACTGCTCGTCATCCTGGTGGCCCTGGCCGACGAGAAGGTCCCGCTGCAGACGGTGGCTCCGAAGTTCACCGGCCGCTTCAACAAGGGCGTGGATTACATCGGCAATGTCGCGCAGTTCGAAAAAGAGTTTAACGAGGATCTCGCCGTCATTCGGTTCGCGATCGAGAAATACGGATTGCCGGACACGTTGAAGCTGAGCGTTCATTCCGGCAGCGACAAGTTTTCGATCTACGGCCCGATCCATCGCGCGATCAAGCGCCACAACGCGGGCCTGCATCTCAAGACCGCGGGCACGACGTGGCTGGAGGAAATCATCGGCCTGGCCGAAGCCGGCGGCGACGGGCTCGCGCTGGCGAAGGAGATCTACGCCGAAGCATTGGCGCACACGGAGGAATTGTGCGCGCCCTACGCAGCGGTGATCGATATCGACCGTTCCAAGCTGCCGCCGGCGGACGTGGTGGCAAAGTGGAGCGCCGCGCAATTGGCTTCAGCAGTGCGCCACGACCCGCGCAATCCGGAATTCAACCTGCACATCCGCCAACTGCTGCACGTGGGTTACAAAGTGGCGGCGAAGAAGGGCCAGGCGTACCTGAACCTGGTACGTTCGTGCGAAGCGACGATTGCGAAGAACGTCACGGGGAACCTGTTCGACCGCCACATCAAACCCGTTTTCCTCGGGGCGTGATGGCCTCCCGCCGCCGCCGTTGCCGGCCATTCCAACGCCCCGATAGCGTCGCAAGCGACGGAGCCCCCGCCAGCACTGGATAGCTGATGAAGATCGCGCCGCGGATGCGAAGGCGACTCACCGCCACCGCAGCCTGTGCGTTCACACCAGCCCCCGCGTCAATCGTCAATCGTCAATCGAACCTCAGAATCGATATTGGAGGCTCGAGAAGAGGGCGTGGGCGTCGTAGTCGTTCTTCCCGCCATACAACTCACTCTCCGAATGGAAGAACGCGTAGCGCAGGTTCCACCGCAGGCGCGGTGACAATCGCCGGCTCAACATCGCGGTAGCGCCGTGCTCGGATGCCTCGGCGCCGAGCGGCAGCCCCTCCAGCGAGTTGTTCTGGAAGTTTTCCGAACTGTAATAGAAGTAACCGACGTGCAGGTCGGTCTTGTCGTCCAGCACCAGCGTGGAGTTGAGGTTCGCCGTCCAGTAATTGTTCTGCCAATCCAGCACTGCCTGTGTGAACTTCGACGTGGGCGTGTCCGTTTCACTGACAACAAGATTGAATCCCGCCTGCAAGGCCAGGCGCGACCACGGCACCCAGCTCGCCGTCTGGCCGAAGATATGGCTCGTCATCTCGGACGATTGCGCCTGGATCAATCCCGACGCCGCGTCCGGTTCGGTCCGGATCGTGGACACCTGATACTCATACCGGCTGGTCAGCGTCACCTTCGAGAACGGCCGCAGCGTCAGCCGCGCGTGAGCGTCATACGTTTCGAACTCCTGCAACACGAGATACGCCGGATAACGGTTCCCGCCCGCGTTCGAGGTCGAGTCAAAAACGTGATCGTAATCGTACCGGTTCTTCTTGAAATACCCCCCGAAGTCCACCGTGACCGCCCGCGCGGGATACCATCGGGCGCCGACACTGTATTTCTGAAAGAACCGTTCGTCCTCCGTCTCGCGCAGGCGCGCCGCCACGGTGGTTGCTGTCGCGAAACGCTCGTCCAGATCGCCCTCGCCCTGAGTCCATTCGCCGCGCGCAAACAGCACCCAGTTCGTGAACCCGGTATATCGCACGTCCAGGCGTTCCTGCACGTCGAGCAGATTGCCGTCCGATTCCGCAACCGCCGGCACCGGCGCCCCGGCGCCCGACGTCTGCAGGTAGCTCGAGTCCGCCTCCCAATCCTCCCGGCGCACGCGAACGGACGGCACCACGGTGAAGTTCGTGAACGGCGTCGCCATCAGGTTCAGGTTCAACACGTACTCCCGGCTCTGCATGGCGCCGTCCAGATCGATGTAACCGGTCCCGTTCAATGCATTCGGCACGTAACCCACGTCGAAATCATCCCCGTAGATCCGGCTGCCGGAGAAGTTCCCGTCCATCGTCGCAAACAGGAATCCGCTCGAGAACAGCAGATCGTTTCTCAACCACGTCTCCGTGAAAGCGTGCGCGCTCACCGTGTCGTCGCTCGTCCGATCGCGATGCGTCACCCGGCGCTCCACCGGTTCCTGCGGACGCAACAGCATCTTTCGCGCGTTGTTCATGTCGCCGATCTCGTAGCGCGCGCCGATGCCGAAATCGGTCTTCTTCATCCGATGGGTCACGTCGAGCCTGAAGATGTCGCGTTGCTCGTCGATGTCGTAGAACGACGGGGCGATGGCGCGCGTGCCGGCGAAGTTCGGATCATGAAACCCGAGGTTGACCGGACCCCACGCGGTGGAGCCCTTCTCGCCTTCCCGGAACTGGTGGATGTATTCGAAGGTGATGCGCGGCCAGTTGGCCAGCGTCAGGCCGGCCTGGATCGAGAACTCGCCGCGGTCCAGTTCCAGCGCGGAACCGGACAGCGGGAACCAAAGGTCGGCCGGATGATAATAACCGCCGTTGCCGTTGTACCACGTCCGGAACTCACGGTAACGCAGGCGGACGAAGCCGTATTTCTCGTTCACCAGGCGCAGGCTCAGGTCGTAGTCGTTCAGATCGAACAGCGCGCGGCCGTCGAGGGAGAGCGTCGTTCCCTCTGCCACCTGCTGCTGATAATGCAGGTCCTGGATTCCGCCGAACGGCCCGTCCGCCAGATAATGGCGTTGTTCCGCCTGGGCCTTGCTGCCGTCGATGAACATGCCGCCGATGCCGAGCTCGACCCGGTTCACGAGCGGTTCGGCGCCGCCTTCAAACATCTGTTCCGGCGTGAGTGGTTCCGCTTCAGCGGCCGCATCCGCCGGGGCCTCTTCCTCCTCCGTCGCGGCCATTTCCTCCGCCTCGCCTTCGCCGGCGCGCACACTGCCGGCGGCGAACGCAGCGCCGATCACAAACGCGCCGAGCCATTTCCAATACGCCGCGCGATGGTTCCTCAGCTTCTTCAATGGAAGGTTCTTTTTCATCAGGTTGACCGGTTAGAACCGGAGCGAAGAGTTGACACGCGAACCGTGAACCGCCTCGTGGCAGCCGGCTGTCCAGCACGTCCCCTGTTGGAGGCGAACCGTGTGATCGGAACCGCCGATGAGAATGGCGCCGTTCTGCACCTGCTGGAAATGGCATTTCATGCAGAGATTCGAATCGCGCGCGGTCAGCATTTTGGCGTTGATGCTGCCGTGCGGCGTGTGGCAGGCCGTGCAGCCTTCGCGCATGGCTTCATGCTCGAACACATACGGGCCGCGCTGCGCCGCATGGCACTCGAGGCAGGTTTCCTCCGCCGCCATCAGGTTCACGCTGCCGCCAGTGCGGGCGATGCTCCGGTGCGGCGGATGACACTCGATGCAGCTCATCCGGCCTTCCGGCACGGGATGATGATGCGGCAGGTTGAACTCGGCGCGCACATCCACGTGACACCGGAGGCACGCCTCCTCCAGGGAATGTGTCGCAGGAACGCCCGCCGTCGCCGGCCCTGATGCCGACGGGCGTCCGGAAGTGAAACTGAACGGCGGCTTGATCTCGCCGCCGGATTCCGAATGAGCGCTGCCCGGGCCGTGGCAGGCTTCGCAGCCGGCGCTCAGTGCGTTCGGCCCGGCCGTCATCAGCCGCGCGTGATCGGCCGTCTGGAACTCCCGGTAAATCTCCTCGTGGCACATCTCGCATTCTTTGGAGCCGATGTAGTTCGCGCCCGGGTACTCCGGCAACACCACCACGCCCCGCGAGACGGTGCGGCAGGCCAGCGCCGTCAGCAGCACCACGGCGCAACCCGCCATCACGACGGCCCAGCGAATGGTTGTCGCGGAAAATCTTCCCGGCCTGAAAAGTTCTTTGCTCATGGGATCGGATGTTCAGGGGCGATGATTTGTCGAAGAACGCATGGGACACCCGTCATGGATCGAGTTCCTGACGGACCCAGTTTCGGGCGGCTTCAAGAAGGCCGCTTGCATGCGCGCCGTTATGCACGCCAAAACTGCCGTCGTAAAGCACTACGTAAAGATTGAATCGCGCCTTGCGGATATTTTCCGGAATCAGCGCCTGCTCGCTGCTCGACGGACCGCTGCCCCCGGCGCTCAAACTGCCGGGTGTGGTGTATTCCCACGCGAGCGCGCCGTACTTGGTCCGCAACGGCTCGGGCGCGCGGGTTTCGCCCCACAAATCCAAAGCTTCCTTCAACTGGACAATCTGGTTCGACACGGCCGTCGTGGCGAAGGCCGCCAGCAATTCCGGGAACGGATGACATTGGCCGCACGACGCGTACGTGCTGACATTGAACCGGTGCCCCGTGGACGCCGGATGCGCTTCGCTTTCGTATTCCGCCTTTTCCATGTGGCAGCCGGCGCACTGCTTCTCCACGAATCGGCCGTGCGCTCCCACGCCCGACGTCATTCCTTCCGGCAACACGCCGACCGTTCCCACCAGCATGTTGTACTGAGGCGAATGGTGCGGCGGACGCGTGGAACTCGTCCAGGTCGCACCGCGATGGTTGTGGCATTGCGCGCAGACATTGATGTCGGGATCGTACGTGTCGGCGAATACGTCGCTGCTCGAAAGGAAGTAGTCATTGGTGGAGGCCGTGGGATTGCGAAGCTGGGCCGGATGTCCGGTGGAACGATGGGGATCATGGCAGGTCACGCATCCGATGCCGTGATTGGCGTCGCCATGCGGCAACGGCCCGTTCTTCAGCATGGCCAGCCGCACGGAACCGGAGTGGCAACGGCCGCAACTGTCGATCCGGCTCGATGCATTCATGTCCTCGACCACAACGGCGTGCCCGGACGTCTTCCACTCGTCGTAGGTGGGATGATGCGAACCGGTGTGGCAGCCGCCGCAGACGGTGCTCGCGAAGTCAGCACGCGGACGGAGCGTCGGATCGGAGTCGTTGGCTGCATGTGCCGCGGCGGGACCGTGACAGTTCTCGCATTGCACGCCGGCCAGATGCGGCGTTCTTGATTCGTCGACGAAACCCGTCGGCAATCCGTACCCCACGGTGTGGCAGACCAGACAGGCGGGGTTGTTCGCCTGATGGATCTGCTTCAGCGTGTCGAGCGCGTGCGCATGGCGCGTGTGCATCGCTTCGTTGTGAATGGATTCGTGGCATTCGAGACACGCCTGCGAACCGGCATATTGAGGCGCGGGACCGGACACGCGGAAGAATGCATTGCTGTGCAGGACGGTGATGGTTGCGCGACGCGCAGCCACAGGTGGCCCGGCCTGCTGCCACGTTCCGTTCGCCAGATCCTGGCTCTCGTAAATCCGGTAGTAGCCGGGCGGCCCGTCCCACTGGATCGTAACGCTGTTCGAGCCGCGTTCGATCCCGGTGACGACGGGCAGCCCCGGCATGCCTCCCGGCTGCGTGATCGTCAGGTGTTCGACCGCCTGAGCTCGAACCGTGGCGGGAACGCTGATCAGCGTGAGAGAAAGAGCGAGGATTCCGCGGGCCAGCAATGCATTTTCAATCTTCATAGACGACTGCCGGTCTGGCGCCGACACCACTGCGAAAAACGCCGTCCGGCGCCCCTCGATGAGTCGGCCGCTCATTTCCGTCGGCACGAGGCTACACGCCCGGCAACCCCCGGCTTGCCCGAATTTGTCCTAAGCTTGCCTCGAATTGGTGTGCTTGAACTTTTGCTCGCGACCCGCCATCAATGCTGGCAAGTTCTCGCCCGAACCCGGCAATGCAATTCGGCATCACGCATAAGCGATCAGGAAACGCATGCGGCAACTCGCGAGTCGGCGTTCTGGTCATCATGCTGGTTCTGCTCTGTCTCGCGGGCGCGGCGTTCTACTATTTCCGCACGCAATCCCCCGGCAGTCTCGAGCCGGGAAACGCGCTGTCTTCAGCCACACGCGAGCTTCTCAGGAACCTGGACAAGCCCGTTGAACTGCACTTCTACGTGGTTCTCGATCCGGAAACCGTAGCGCCCTCCACGCGGGCGTTCGCCAGCCGCGTCGAAGGCCTGCTCGAACACTTTGAACGCGAAGGCGTCGGCAGAATTTCCGTGGTGCGGTCCGCTTCAGAAGCGGCCGCCGCTGCCGACGGGATCCAGCCGTTCAACATTGAACTGGGCAAGGCCTGTTTCCTGGGCATCGCGGCTGTCAGCGGCGAGTGTCGGGAAACATTGCCGCGCCTCTCACCGCGCTGGGAACACGCGCTCGAAGCGGACCTCGGCCGCGCCATCGAGCGCGTCGTCTCCACGAAACCGCTGCCGGCGGCACCTGCTGCTCCGACAGCAGTTGATCCATCGATCGTGGCTGAAGTGCGCAGGATCCTGCCGGATCCGGCAACCGTGCCGCTCGACCAGGGCAAGCAGCGTCTGCGCGCCGTGGCCGTGCAGGAGTTCAAGGAGGCAATAGCGGAGATGGAGCAGCTAGTCCGGCAGGCGGAAGAGCAATTCGCGCGCGCCCAGGCCCTCGGAACGGAAGCCGAACGCGCCGCCGCAGCGAAACGGCTCGACGAAGCCCAGGCCGCCCAGGCCCAACGCATCAAGGAAATCGCCGCGCGCGCCCAAAGCCGGGTCGAGGCCTTCGAAAAGCTCAAAGCGGCGGCGGCTCACTGATCGTCGTCGGACTACAAAACCCTCGCCGCCAAAAAAACAACCGCCTGAAGCCGGAACTCCATGCCCTGGATGTTGGACACCGGCAAATTTACTGGCGCGACCCCGAGGCAGGTTGTAGAACATCCCCGCTATGTTTTCGCTCCAGCAGCTATTCGGAAAAGGCGACAAATTCTACGAACTCCTCGAGGGCGCGGCCCAGGAGGCGCACGAGAGCGTCCGGCTCGTCGTCGAACTGATCCGGTCCCCGCGCCAGACCAAGAACCTGGACGACCTCGTCCTCGCGCGGCGAAAAGAAAAGCGGATTTCCGAACAGATCAGCGAGGAACTGGTGAAGACCTTCGTGACCGGCCTCGAGCGCGAAGACATCGAGCTGCTGGCCCGCTCGCTTTACAAGATTCCGAAAACAGCGGAGAAGCTGGCCGAGCGATTTCTCATCGCCGCCCCGCACCTGGATGGGGTTGATCTCGGGCCGCAGGCCGAGATGATGGTAAAGGCGACGGATGTGGTGCTCACGATGATTCGCCAGTTGCGGGACCTGGAAGACCTCGAGAAGGCGAAGGAGCTCAACGATAAATTGCAATACATCGAAGGCGAAGCCGACAAGCTGATGATGAACCTGCTGCGGGACCTGTACAGCGGCAAATACGAAGCCCTTCGAGCCATTGTCATTCGGGATCTCTATGAATTGATTGAAAAGGTGGTGGACCGCTGCCGTGACGTCGGCAACGCCGTCATGAACACGGTGCTCAAGAACTCCTGAGCGCGCCATTCGATGACTCTCATCCTGACTGTCATCCTCGTCGCGCTCATCTTCGAGTACATCAACGGCTTTCACGACACCGCCAATTCCATTGCGACGGTGGTCTCAACGAAGGTTCTCAGCCCGCGGCAGGCCGTGGCGCTCGCGGCCGTCACCAATCTGATCGGCGCGCTCTGGGGAACCGCCGTCGCCAAAACCATCGCCTCCGGACTGGTCGATACCAGAATCGTGACGTCCGAGCTTCTGGTGTGCGCGTTACTCGGCGCCATCATCTGGAATCTCATCACCTGGTATTTCGGGTTGCCCTCCAGCTCGTCGCATGCGCTGGTCGGCGGGTTGTGCGGCGCCAGTCTCTCCGCCGCATACAACGACTGGGGTGTCCTCATCTGGTCGGTTCCCGGCAGAGAAAGCTGGTGGCAGGGACAGGGCCTGCTGTGGAAGGTGCTGCTGCCCATGGTGACCTCGCCCCTCTGCGGCTTCGTGCTCGGGCTGTTGTTCATGACCCTTCTCTACTTCCTGCTCCGGAAGTGGCGCCCGATCACAGTCAATCGGGTCTTCGGCAGGCTCCAACTGCTCAGCGCCTCGTACATGGGATTCAGCCACGGAACGAATGACGCGCAGAAGACCATGGGCATCATTGCGCTGGCGCTTCTCAGCGCGACGACGGCCGGCACCTTCGAGAACCTGCCCGGCTGGCTACATTTCCTGAAAACGCCGGAGCCCGACCCCGGCAGATCGCTCGAGATCGCCGCCTGGATCAAGGTGATCTGCGCGCTCACGATGGCCGCCGGTACCGCGGCCGGAGGCTGGCGCATCATCAAAACGCTTGGACACAAGATGGTAAAGCTCCATCCGGTGCACGGCTTCGCCGCCGAAGCCACCGGCGCGTCGGTGTTGCTGGCGGCGGCGCATTTCGGCATGCCCGTGTCCACCACGCATGCCATCACGACGTCCATCATGGGCGTGGGCTGCGCCAAACGGTTCAGCGCGCTGAAGTTGAATGTGGTCGAACGAATCCTCTGGGCCTGGGTGCTGACCATTCCCGCCAGCGGGCTGCTGGCGTACTTGCTGTTCACGCTCGCACGGGCGGCCGGGCTGCTGCCGTCGTGATCCGCAAAGCGACCTGGAGTTGCACTCCCGACGCAAAAGCGCGCGCGGCAAAGCGACCCGAAGGTTGCGCTCGGGACAGGTACCGACACAGTCATGAAACGTTTATGAATCTGTCAGGCAGGATGCGAAGATGATGCTCGTTCTGCTCATCGTCGTGGTCGCGCTCGTTTTCGAGTTCATCAACGGCTTCCACGACACCGCCAACGCCATCGCCACCAGCGTGGCGACAAAGGTCATGTCGCCGCGTCAGGCCGTTTTCCTCGCGTCCGTGTGCAACCTGCTGGGCGCGCTCGCCGGCACAGCGGTGGCCACGACCATTGGCAAAGGACTGGTGGACGTTCAGGCGGTCACCAGCGTCTCGCTGCTCGCCGCCCTCACGGCCGCCATCATCTGGAACCTGATCACCTGGTGGTTCGGTCTGCCGTCGAGCTCCAGCCACGCGTTGATTGGCGGCCTCTGCGGGGCGGCCGTCGCCGCGGCCAACGGAAACTGGAGCGTGGTTCACTGGATCGCGACCGATCCGGCGAGCGGCAAGACAATCGGGCTGTGGCCTAAAGTCGTCATGCCCATGGTTATCGCGCCGGCGCTCGGCATCCTGGTGGGTTACATCCTGATGGGACTGCTGCTGGCATGCGCGGCGCGATGGCGTCCGTCCACCGTCAACACCCTGTTCCGGAAATGCCAGTTCGTGAGCGCGGCATGGATGAGCTTCAGCCACGGGACGAACGACGCGCAGAAGACGATGGGCGTGATCGCGCTCACCCTCTTCACTGCCACACAGTCCCACGCGTTCGACGACCTGCCGTCGTGGCTCCATTTCCTGCACTCGCCCGAGTTCAAGGTGTATCCCTGGATCAAGGTGGTCTGTGCCATCACCATTGCCGCGGGCACGGCGGTCGGCGGCTGGCGCATCATCCATACGCTGTCCATACGCTGGGCAAGAAGATGGTAAAACTGCAGCCCATCCACGGGTTCGCCGCGCAAACAACCGCGGCCGGCATCATTCAAACCGCGAGTGCTCTCGGCATCCCCCTCTCCACCACACACGTCACCTCCGCGTGCATCACCGGCGTCGGCGCCACGCGCCGATTGAACGCCGTCCGCTGGAGCGTGGTCGAGCGCATGCTCTGGGCATGGCTGCTCACCCTGCCCGTCACCGCCGCCATCGGCTATGCCGTTGTGGCGTTGTTTCACCTGTTCGGAGGCTAGACAGAAAACATCCAACATCGAACATCCAACAACCAACATCCAATGAGCGGCTTTGGATTTGCGATTAGCGATTGACGCGGTGGGGCGAGCGTCCTGCCACGCCGAACCTCAGCGAAGGCGGGTCCTCGCGCTTGTCAGGCCGAAGCCCGGGCGGAGGCTGGAGCCGTCGCACGATCCAGCAGGTTGTTCGAATCCACAGCATCAACGTCAACGGCAGCCTCCAATGTTCCAATTCGACTTTCGTCCCCTCCCTCGCTAGGCTCCGCGCATGCCTGAATCCGTTTTGAATATCCTTGCTGTGTCCGGCAGCCCGCGCCTCAGGTCCGTCACGCGCACAGTCATCCGCCTCATGGCCCAGGAACTGTCCTCACGCGGATGCGCCGCGGACCTGCTCGACCTCCGCGAAACGGTGCTGCCGTTATACAATCCGGATACGGCGTACGCAGCGCCCGGATTCGCCGAGCTTCAGGCCCGAATCGACCGCGCCGACGTGATGCTGTTGGGCACGCCGGATTACCACGGCAGTATCAGCAGCACGCTGAAGAATTTCCTCGACCACTTCTGGCATGAGTTCTGTGGAAAGTTGCTCGTTCCGATCGTGGCCTCGCACGAAAAAGGGCTGACCGTGATCGACCAGTTGCGAACCGTGGCGCGGCAGTGTTACGCCTGGACCCTGCCCTACGGGTTGTCGTTCTCCGAACAGGACGTCCGGGATGGACAGGTGATCAACGAAAGCGTGCGCAAACGGATGGAAATGATGCTTCGCGACACGGAGGTCTATGGGCGGCTGCTCGCGCAACAACGCCGCGCGGACCTGGCGGGCACCGACCCGGGCTTCATGGCACGGCATCGGAAAAAAGCTTCCTGAGAGTCGTCGCGGCGCCGGCGTTCCCCCGGGAGCAGGTATTCTCGACCTGCCGGTTCCGAAAACCGCCGCCGGGACCACTGCGCCACTCGCTGAAACCCGGCGCATTATTTCATTGTCGTGCACCTCCACACGGATTAATCTTGTTCGACGTCCGGCGCCCTGGCGCGCCGGAACCCGAACCACTGGAAAACGAATGTCGCTATGTCACCACGATCCGTTCGCCTCTCCAAAGTCATCAGTCTCGCATCCGTCGTTCTGATTCTGCAGTGGCAAACCGCCCTCGGCGCCGAGCCGCAGGCCGCGCTCTTCGAACTGCAACAGGTGCGCCTGCTTGACGGCATCTTCCGCCACGCCCAGGACGTGAATCGCTCGTATCTGATGGCTCACGATGTGCACCGCCTGCTGGCGCCGTTTCGCATCGACGCCGGGCTGCCACCCAAAGCGCCCAAGTATCCCAACTGGGAAAGCATGGGACTGGACGGCCATACCGCCGGGCATTACCTCACCGCGCTGGCGCAGCTCTGGGCATCGACAGGAGACGCAGAGGCCAAACGGCGTGTGGACATCATGGTCGCCGAGCTCGCCGAGTGCCAGCGCGCGAATGGCAACGGCTACGTCGGCGGCGTGCCGAACGGCCGCAAGCTCTGGGACAGCATCGCGGCCAGCCGCATGAACTTCCAGAACTTCAGCCTGAACAACTACTGGGTGCCCTGGTACAACCTGCACAAGCTGTTCGCCGGCCTCCGCGATGCCTGGCTCCTCACCGGGAACGAGCAGGCCAAAGAGGTCCTGATCCGGCTCACCGACTGGTGCGACACGCTCACCTCAAACCTGTCCGAAGAGCAGATGCAGCGGATGCTGGGCACCGAACACGGCGGCATGAACGAAGTGATCGCGGACGTGTACGTCATCACCGGAGATCCGAAATACCTCGCGCTGGCAAAGCGGTTCTCCCATCGCGCGATCCTTGAACCGCTCCTGCGGCACGAGGACCGCCTCACGGGTCTGCACGCCAACACGCAGATTCCAAAAGCGGTCGGTTTCGCCCGCATCGCGGAGGTTGGAGGCGACGCTTCGTGGCTCGACGCGGCGCGGTTCTTCTGGAACACCGTCGTGCAGCGACGCTCCGTTGCGTTCGGCGGCAACAGTGAACGGGAGCACTTCAATTCGCCGGACAATTTCTCCGCATTTATCGAGTCCCGCGAAGGCCCGGAGACCTGCAACACCTACAACATGCTGCGCCTGAGCGAGGTCTTGTTCCGCTCGGAACCCGCGGCGCGTTACGTCGATTTCTACGAACGCGCACTCTACAATCACATTCTTTCGACCCAACACCCGGAGCATGGCGGGTACGTTTACTTCACGCCGCTGCGGCCGCGGCATTACCGGGTCTATTCGAAGGCCGAACAATGCTTCTGGTGCTGCGTCGGTAGCGGCATGGAGAACCACACCAAGTACGGAAAGTTCATCTACGCGCACGGAGCCAATGCACTCTTCGTGAACCTGTTCATCGCGTCGGAACTGAATTGGGCCGAGCGCGGTCTCCGGCTGCGCCAGGAAACCGCGTTCCCCGACGAACCCCGGACGCGTCTGACGCTCACCCTGGACAAACCGCAGCAGTTTGCGCTGAACATCCGCCATCCGGGCTGGTGCGCGAAACCCGAGATCCGCGTCAATGGCGAGGCCGTCCCGGTGACGTCGCTGCCCTCCTCCTATGCCGTGATTGAAAGGACCTGGAATAGCGGCGACCGGATCGAGATCGAACTGCCCATGCGCACCCGGCTCGAGCGCCTGCCGGACGGTTCGGACTATGCCGCCGTCGTGCACGGACCGATCGTGCTGGCGGCGAAAACCGGCACCGAACACCTGGACGGCCTGGTGGCGAACGACGGCCGTTGGGCGCACATCGCGCCCGGCGCCTTCCTGCCGCTGGATGGCGCTCCGATGCTCGTCGGCGCGTTCGATCAAATGGCGTCGCGCATTCGACCGGTCGAGGGCAAACCGTTGACGTTCACCGCGCTCGACCTGATTCGGCCGGACTCGTTCGATTCGCTCGAACTGATCCCGTTCTTCCGGCTTCACGACGCGCGTTACGTGATGTACTGGCGCACGGTTTCGGAACAGCAATATCCCGAAGTCGTCGCGGCGCTCGAAAAGGCGGAGAAACGCCGGTTGGACATCGAGGCGCGCACGCTCGACCACGTGACGCCGGGCGAACAGCAGCCCGAGGTGTCGCACGACATGCAAAGCGAGGGTTCGACTGCGGGCGTCCATCTGAGCCGGCGTTACCGCGACGCGACGGGCTGGTTCAGCTACAGGATGAACGGACAGCCCGGCGTGCCGATGGAACTGCTGGTGACCTACTGGGGCGGCGAACGCGGCCGGCGCTTCAGCATTCTCGCCAACGACCGGACCATCGCGTCGGTGACCCTGAATGGACGCAACCCAAACGACTTTGTTGACCAGGTCTATCCGATCCCGGCCGAGGCCGTCGGCCCGGACGGCACCGTGACGATCAAGTTCGTCGCCGGCGAGCGTTCCCGCGCCGGAGGGATTTTCGGCGTGCGCCTGCTGAAACGGGCCGAGTGACGCTCACGCCGCGCGCGTGCCGCTCTGCCGGAGGCAGTGCGTGAGATACGGCAGCAATTGTTTCTTGCGCGAGACGACGTCGCGCAGCTCGAACACGCCGGGTTCCAGGCGCGGATAACCGATGCGGTCCAGGAACTCCTGCTCGCCCGCCACCGCGAGCAGCGAGTTCTGCGACGTCACGTCGGTCACCAGCAGCGCCGAGAAATAGTGCGCGCGCTTTCTCCGGTAGGTTTCCAGCGCCTCCAGCAGCTCCGCCTTTCGCTTCCAGAACTGGTCGAACCCGATCTCTTCGATCTGCGCCACGCTGAACGCCACCCCGTTCTCCCGGTATTCCTTGCAGTCGGTCGTGATGGCCTGGCGCGCGGGCTTGAGCGTGAGCAACGAACCCGACGCGAACAGCTTTTCCGTGAACTCCCGCGCGTCCACCCGCGCGATCCGCTCCAGCCGCCGAAGCATCTCCGCGTCGTGCGGCGTTGACGTCGGCGACGTCAGATTCAGTGTGTCCGACACCAGCCCCGCCAGCAGCAGCCCGGCGATCGGCGGCGTCAACTCAACGCCGTGCCGGAAGAAACAATCGGCCACGATCGTGCTCGTCGATCCCACGGGCTCGTTCCGGAACAGGATCGGTTGCGACGTCGTCAACGCGCCAATGCGATGATGATCGATGATCTCGATGATCTCCACTTCATCGGCGCCCTGCACGGCCTGCGACAGTTCATTGTGATCCACCAGGATCAGTTTCCGGTTCACGGTCTTCAGGAAGTCCGTCTTGGAGAGGATCCCGACCGTTTCCCCCTCCGCATTCAGCACCGGGAACACCTGGTAGCCCGACGACGTCGCCTCCTCGCGCACCGCTTTCAACGAGGCCTGCTCGGGGAAACTCAGGAATTCCTCATTCAACACGTGGCGCACCGCCACCGCCGCGCGGCAGAGAGCAGCCGTGGTGGCCGTGTCGTGAGGACAGGAAATCACGCTGACCCGCTTCCGTCGCGCGGCCTCGACGATCCGCTTCTCCACCTTCAGTCCGCCGGTGACGACGATGACGCGCACGCCTTCACGGATGGCGGTTTCCTGCACGTCCTCGCGGTCGCCGACCACGACCAGCAGCTTTTCGCGGAGGAACTTCTCGAGGCGCAGGGCAAACGACCCGGAGCTCATTGCCCCGATCATCATGATCAGTTCCTCCTCGCGATCCGGATCAAAGGCGACGAGGAGTTCGCCGTGCAGTGTCTGGGCGAGATTGCGCAGCGAGGACAGCACTCGGCGCGAGTCCACCAGGCGGTTGGCGGCGGGAAAGAGAAACTTGCTGAGCTTGAACAGTGACAACAGCCCGCGACAGCGGCGCGCCTCGTCCAGCACCGGCATGATGCGAATGCCGCGCTCGTCCATGAGCTGAAGCGCTTCCGCGGCGGTGGCCGAGGGTTTGACGTACACCAGGTCCCGCTGCATCACGTCCGATACCTTGGGCGAAACGTCCGCCACGAAACGCGGCGGCGGCATCCTGAACGTGTTCAATACAAAATCGATGCGATCGTTCGTGTCGCCACAGCGCGCGGCGACCGCGTCCGGCGTTCCGGTGCGGCGCTTGAATTCCGCATAGCCGATGGCCGAACAAATCGAGTCCGTGTCGGGATTCCGATGCCCGATAACGAGGATTTCACTCATGGCTGCGGCGGGAAGCTAAACGCCGCCGCGCTGCGCGTCCAGCATGAACCCGGTTGCGCGCGTGGTGTCACGCATCCGTGCGTGATGTAAAGCCGGCGCTCCCGGCCGGCATTACCCTATTCCCCTCTCCTTCGTCGCAAACTTCGTCGGTCTTGAGGGAAAATGAGCTAATACCGTCAAAGACCAACAAAGCTGCCGACGAAGTCTGCGACAAGGTTGCGTCTGCATGCTGCCGTAGGCTGCTGCGGGTCGCAGACCCGCGCTCCGGACCGCGACTCTGTGAGTCGCAGCAACGTCCGATGGCTCAAAGCAGTCAGGGTTCCCCGGCAATCATGTCTGCCAATGCGGCAGCACCTTCACCATGAGCCTTCGATGCCTTTGTTATTGCATGGAATACACAATCACCATCCCGGGCGGCTGGAAGCATACCTACCGCCGCAACATTGCGTTCCCCGAATTGACGCCCTTTCCGCCCGGCACTAGCTTTACGACGTGCCTGATACCCTTGAAACAGAGGTCGCCCCGGCGGAACCGTTGCCGGTGCGACAACGCATGCCCCAGGAACGGTTCGAACCGCTGGCAAAGGAAATTCTTGCACTCAAGAAACAGCTCAACGCCGTCATCCTGGCCCATAATTACCAGGTGCCGGAAATCCAGGACATCGCGGACTATGTCGGCGATTCGCTCGGGCTGTCCCAACAGGCCGCCAGAACCAATGCCGACGTCATCGTCTTCTGCGGCGTGCATTTCATGGCCGAGACGGCCAAGATCCTGAACCCGGACAAGATCGTTGTGTTGCCGGACCGCGACGCCGGGTGTTCGCTCGAGGCCAGTTGCCCGGCGGACCGGCTCGCCGAGCTTCAAAAGACCAACCCGAACTTCTGGACCATCGCCTACATCAACTGCAGCGCCGCCGTCAAAGCGCTCAGCGATGTCATCGTCACCAGCGGCAACGCCGTGAAAATCGTGAACGCGGCGCCGAAGGACAAGGATCTGTTGTTCGTTCCCGATGAGAACCTGGGCCAGTGGGTGATGGAGCAGACCGGCCGGCCGATGCAATTGTGGCGGGGGAATTGTTACGCGCACGTCGAGTTCCGGCGAGACGCCCTGCTGGCGCTGCGTAGTCGCTTTCCCGACGCGAAAGTGGTCGTGCATCCGGAGAGCCTCCGCGAGGTGCGGGAGCTGGCCGACGCCGTGGCTTCGACGGAGAAGATGATCGCCTACTGCAGGACCAGCCCCGCGAAGCGGTTCGTGGTCGTCACCGAATCGGGCATCATCCATCGGATGCAGAAGGAGTGCCCGGGGAAGGAGTTTATCTGCGCGCCGACTTTCGACGTAATGCGCATGCCGGGCGATCACTGTCGTTGCAGCGAGTGCAAGTTCATGAAGATGAACACGCTTCCAAAAGTGCTCGCCTGCATGAAGAACCTGGAACCGCGGATCGAACTGCCACCCGACATCATCAAACGCGCGCGCGTGCCCATCGAGCGAATGCTCGAGTTTTCTGCGCGGCCCTAATCCGCTGCAGATGCAGATGCATCGTGGGGCGAGCGTCCTCGCAAGCCGTCGTGCGACCACCAGCCTCGTCGACACGGCCTCATCCGCGCTGATCCGTGTTCAGCCGCGGTTGATCACGGTTCAGCTATCTTGAATTCAGGATGGCAGAGTTGACGCGCGCATCCAGCGCCACCGCATCGGTAATCATCTGATACAATTCCGGCGCCTGCGCCCGGAGTTGTTCTTTCGAAGCGCTCTCCATCAGGACCTTTCCATCCTTCGTTGCCACGGTATAGACGGGCCCCTTCGGTCCGGACTTCACAGTGATGAGATGGTCCCGCTTCTCCAGGTGGCCGATGACGACATAAGCGCTGTTGGTGGCGGGCGGGGCGGACTTTGCAGCAGCAACTCCGCGATTCACGGCATTCGTAGAACCCGGCCGCTGGTTCTGCGACAGCGCCACAAGCGTAAGCGCGAGCAAAGCGGCCATCGTTCCCGCAACGAGTTTTCTCATAACGTCCTCCGAATGCCGGGAATTTGCGCCCGCCGTACCGTGAGGGCAACGTGCAACGTGCAACGTCCAACATTCAATTCAACATCGGACATTCCGCGAGAAATGGCGTCGATAGAACGCATCGACCATTGCGCGCCTGCGGCACTCAGAATCGCACGCTTCGTCCACCTGCTGCGAGTGGTCCCGCTCTGCGGGACACAGTCGCGCTCCAAACCGTCAGCCGATCCACCTCCGCCAAAGGATCACACCGCGCCCGCGTCAATCGGAAATCACCATCCGTAGATCCCCTGGGCGTTGGATGTTCGATGTTGGATGTTCATCCGCTGCTCCTTCCTCCAAACAACAGCCGCAGGCTGTTCATCACCACCACCACCGTGCTGCCTTCATGACCGACCACGCCCACGGTCAACGGGATTGTCCCGGCCAGCGCAAACACCACCAGCACTGCGACCGTGCCCAGAGAAACCACGAGATTCTGGCGGATGATCCGCCTCGCGCGCCGGCTCAGACGGAACGCGCCAAGGAAGTTCTCGAGCCGGTCGTGCATCAAAACCACGTCCGCCTGCTCGAGTGCGGCGTCGGATCCGCGCGCCCCCATGGCCACGCCAATGTACGCCGCCGCCAGACTTGGAGCGTCGTTCACCCCGTCGCCGATCATCGCCACCTTGCGCCCTTCGCGACTGAACGCGCGAATGGCCTCCACCTTGTTCTCCGGTTTCAGCCCGGCCCGGACGTCCTCGATGCGCAGTTCATCCTTCAAAAGGCGCGCCGCCGCCTCGCGGTCGCCCGTCAGGACCACCGCGTGCAACCCTTCAGCGCGCAACTGTTCGAGCACGTCCCGCGACTGCGGCCGGACGTCGTCGCGCAAAACCAATCTGCCGACCAGGTCGCCTTCGACGAGCCAGACCTCGGACAAGCCGGGGTCGATGGGCCGGATGCCGGCGATGACCGCAGCGTGCGTGTCTTCCGCCACCCATTCGCGCCGACCCAGACGGCATTCGACGCCGTTTCGCTCCCCGCGCAGACCCTGGCCTGTGATCGATTCAAAGCGATCGAATTCCACCGGCTCCAACCGCTGTTGTTTGGCGTAGCGCGTCACGGCGCGCGCCAGTGGATGCGTCGAGAGCCGTTCCAGCGAGTACGCCAGCCGCGCCACGTCGCCTTCGCGGCCCGGAGGAAAACTTTCCACGCGTTCCACCCGCAATTCGCCCGTCGTCAGCGTGCCGGTCTTGTCGAGCGCGACCACGTTCACGTCAGCCAGTTTCTCGACGGCAGCGCCGCCGCGGAACAGGATTCCGTGCCGGGCGCTCCACGCGATGGCTGCCAGCACGGCCGAGGGAATCGACAACACAAGCGCGCACGGCGACGCCACAACCAGCAAGGTCATCGTTCGATAGAGCGCGCTGCGGGCGCCGTCTGTGGACGTGAACGGCTCGTAGCCGAGGACCAGCCACCAGACAAAGAACATCACCGCCGAGAGCCCCAGCGCTGTGTAGGTGTACCAGGTGCTGAACCGGTCCGTGAACCGCTGAGCCGGCGCCTTCTGATGCTGCGCCTCGCGGATGAGCCGGATGATTTTCTGCAGCGCGCTCTCGGACGCGGGCCGCAGCACCGACGCTTCCACCGCGCCCCACAGGTTGATTGTGCCCGCAAGCACCGTGTCGCCTACTCCCTTGTTCACCGGGGTGGCTTCGCCTGTGAGATTGGATTCATCCGCCGCCGTGCTGCCGCGCACCACCTCCGCGTCCACGGGGAACTGCGCGCCCGGCTTCACGAGAAGACGCATGCCCGGGCGCAACTGGTCCACCTGAACCTCCGTCTCGCGCCCCTGCGCATCCAGGACTGTCGCCACCTTGGGCGCTTCCCGAAAAAGCGATCGAATCTCCTTCTGCGTCCGGCCAAGGGCGTAGTGCTCGAGCGCGCCGGACAACGAGAACAGGAACAGCAGCGTCGCGCCCTCGCCCCAGGCGCCGATGTAAGCGCAGCCGACGGCCACCGCCAACATCAGAAAGTGAACGTCGATCGCGCGCTCCCGCAACCGTTCCCACACTTCTCCGACCGTGAACCACGCCCCGCTGAGATACGACACGATGTAGAACGCGAGGCTCAACCCGGGGCTTCCGGAGCTGAAATACCACCCGGTCAATCCGGCCAGCGCGCACAGCACCGACGCAGCCAACTGGAGTTTCCATTCATCGGCGTGTTCCTCGATATGCTCGGCGTCGCCCAGGAACTCCACGTCCCGCTGCACCACCTTCGGCCAGGGAATGTCGCGCCAGCGCCAGAAACTCGGCGCCGTCGGACAGGTCACCCGCGCGATCGTCGTCTTGTCGCCTTCGTGCTCGATGGTGATCTTCGATCGCTCGGAAGCACTCAAGGGCGCATGGCACGCGTGGCATTCGCCCTGTCCTTCCAGCAACATGCAATGCTCCGCCAGCCCCGCCCGATACGCCTTCTCGATCCGCTCGGTCACGGCCCTCGCCAGCCCCGATTCGTCCGTGCGCCCCAGCGTCGCGAGCGACAGCGTTTGCCGCGCGCGATTGATCGTAACCGCTTCGAGCGAAGGATTGTCCTCGAACGCGTCCACGACAGAACGCGCAAGGCAGCTTTCGGAAGCCAGCTTGTCCGGGGTGGTTTCTGGAGTGTCGCTCTTCACGTGCCGGGCTCAATATACCGGATTCGCAGGGCGAGTGAAATGAGGCTGTGACCGAACGAATGGGAACCCTGAAAGGGCTTCGGATCTACGATTGACGATCAATTACGATTTACGATTGACGCCGGGATGGTGCGATTCGGCGGTGACCATGGATCGACCGACGGTTTGGAGCGCGACTGTGTCCCGCAGTGCGGGACCAGTCGCAGCACGTGGGTGAAGCGGGAGTCTCCGAATCCTGCAGGCGCGCGGGCGGTTGAACATTCAGCATTCAACGCCCAACGAGAAGATCCGGTCGTCACGACTGCATCCCAACCTGCTCCTGCAAGGCGGCCAGTTCGCGGAAATACTCGGCCCGCTGCACACGCCGGACATACGGCTCGGGATCGGCCTGAAAGGTCTTAAGGCACAGCGGACAGCAGAGTTCCAGGAGCATCGTCCCGCGTGGAACGCGCGCAAAACCCCCGCCGTTCTGCACATTCTTGCCGCAGACGACGCAGGCGGCGACGTTATTCTTGTATCCAATTGTGTCCTCGAGTCTCATTGGGGCCGGCACGCGACAGACGCGGGCGTCTTAATTGGATCCGATTGACCCGCGCGCAACTCTACGTTCCTTGCTGAAAAACCACCTTTTTTTGGTGCAACTCGAAAAGTCTGTGGCATACTGCGCGGCAACTATCCCGCCCCATGGGAACCCACTCAGCGGTCGCACACGGCGGGCAACGAACGCACAATTTGAGTCGGAAGAGAAAGACGCAGAAAGCACCATATGAAAGGATCCGGAAACTGTAATACAACGAACAAGAACCTCATCGCCTGGGTCGAGGAAATGGCCCGGCTGACAACGCCCGACCGGGTCTTCTGGTGCGATGGATCTGAGGAGGAGAACAAGCTTCTCTGCGACGCGCTGGTCCAGGCGGGAACATTCACCCGACTCAACGAAAGCAAACGCCCGGGATCCTATTGCGCCCGATCGCACCCGAGCGACGTCGCGCGCGTCGAGGATCGCACCTTCATCTGCTCGCGCACACAGGAGGAAGCCGGCCCGACCAACCACTGGGCCGACCCGGCCGAAATGAAGCAGAAGCTCCAGGGCCTGTTCAAAGGCTCCATGAAGGGCCGCACCATGTACGTCATCCCGTTCGCCATGGGCCCTCTGAATTCGCCGATCTGCAAAATCGGCGTCCAGTTGACCGACTCTGCTTACGTCGTGGTCAACATGCGCATCATGACCCGCATGGGCCAGGCCGTGCTCGACAGACTCGGCGACAACGGCACTTTCATCCCCTGCCTGCACTCGGTCGGCGCCCCGCTGCAACCAGGCCAGAAGGACGTCCCCTGGCCGTGCGAGCCCGATCCAAAAAACAAATACATCGTCCACTTCCCCGATGACCCGTCCATCTGGTCCTACGGCTCCGGTTACGGCGGCAACGCGTTGCTCGGCAAAAAGTGCCTCGCCCTCCGCATCGCGTCGGTCGTCGCCCGCAAGGAAGGCTGGATGGCCGAACACATGCTGATCCTTTGCCTCACGTCGCCAGAAGGACGGAAGTACTACATCGCCGCCGCGTTCCCCAGCGCCTGCGGCAAAACCAACCTCGCGATGATGCAACCCACGCTGCCGGGGTGGAAAGTCACCACGCTCGGCGACGACATCGCCTGGATCCGCATCGGAAAAGACGGACGCCTCTATGCCATGAACCCGGAGACCGGGTTTTTCGGCGTCGCTCCCGGCACCTCGGCAAAGTCGAATCCCAACGCACTCGCCGCCTGTTCGAAGAACACGATCTTCACGAACGTGGTGCTCACGCCGGACGGCGACGTGTGGTGGGAAGACATGGGCGTGCCGCCGCCGGCCGAAGGCATCGATTGGGAAGGCAACAAGTGGACGCCAAGCAGCGGCCGGAAAGGCGCGCATCCCAATTCGCGTTTCACCGCCCCGGCAGCCCAATGCCCGGTTATTGATCCGGACTGGCAGAACCCTGAGGGCGTGCCGCTGGACGCGATCCTCTTTGGCGGACGGCGTCCGAGCACAATTCCGCTCGTGAACGAAGCGTTCGACTGGGAACACGGCGTGTTCATGGGATCGTCGTGCGGATCGGAAACGACCGCCGCCGCGCTGGGCCAGGCGGGTGTGTTGCGGCGCGATCCGTTCGCCATGCTACCCTTCTGCGGCTACCACATGGGTGATTACTTCGCGCACTGGCTGTCGTTCAGCGAACGAACGGACCGCAGCAAACTGCCGAAGATCTACTTCGTGAACTGGTTCAGAAAGGATCCGACCGGCAAGTGGCTGTGGCCGGGCTACGGCGACAACAGCCGCGTGCTGAAGTGGATTTGCGAGCGCGTGGCCGGAGTCGGAAAGGCGAAAGCCACGCCGATCGGCAACCTGCCCACGCCCGACGCGCTGGATCTCTCGGGTCTGAATCTGCCGGCCGAGGACGTGGAAGCGTTGCTCTCCGTGGACACCGAAGGCTGGAAGAAGGAAGTGGCCGACATTGAAGCGAGCTACCAGAAGTTCGGGAGCCACCTCCCGGCCGCATTGAAGAATCAGCTCAATGAATTGAGAAAGCGGCTGGGTTGAGCCGGCCGCCTCCGGGAATCGCAGCAATTGATTTGCTTGCTCGTCCGCATCGCGCCCATCGCGCGGTGCGGACGAATTGTTTTCTACTTCTTTTTCCCCGCCTGCTCGGCGCCCTTTGGGCTGTGGAGCTTCGGCCGGGGTTTGCCGCAGCAATCCGTCCCGCCACAGCAGCTCTCGCCACAGCAGGCTTTGGCATCCGTTGCGGGTTTGGCCGGTTTGTTGACATCCGCCGCCTGCACGGCCGCCACCGCCAGCCAGGCGACACAACAGAGAATCAGCTTTTTCATAGGTGACATTGCGGGGTCAGACGCGGGTCAGACGCTCCCAGGAGCCGGAATGTTTCGTTTGAAATCTGAAGTCCGAAATCCAGCGAGCAGCAAGCCTTACAACCCCAACGCAGGTTGCGTCCTCAATTCTCGGCGCTTGCCGCAGGCGTCCAAGGCGCTACAGTTGCGCCGTGTTCGGAGCGGAGATCCAGAATCCGAAGCGGAGGGACATCTGGTGCTTTCTGCTCATGAGATTATGAGCAAGCGGCAACTCATTTGCCCTCTTGCAGCGCTGGCCCTCGCGGGTCTCGTGCTCGCCGCTCTCATCGCAAGGAGCCACTATCGCTACTACATCCACGCGCAAGCCCGCAGGATCGGCCAGGACCTCGTTTCATCAACCAACTCAATGCGACTGACGGAGGGGCTGCCAGAACCACAGTTCCACTGAACTCCCGGTTCCGTGCGGGCTCGGTCCAGTCGAACGGCCCCTTGTTTCACGCGGACCCGGCGGTTCCGCGCTCCGATATGATTCGCGTCTATTCGCGTTCATTCACGATTCAGCCGACGTCGCCTTTCAGTTGACAACCGCCCTGCGCAATCTGAACATTACCAGCCATCGTGCGAACAAGAATTGTCCAGTGCCTCGTTGCGTTCCTGCTGGTCGCCAGCATCGGCGGGCATTGGGCTCTTCTCCAGTCGGTCGCGTGGGTCGGGATGATCATTGACCACTCCCGGGAAGCCCCGCTCTCCGTCGCGCTGCAGAAAACGTTCAGCGGCGACAATCCGTGCTCCCTCTGCAAGGCCGTCGAAGCGGGGAAGAAATCCGAGAAGGAAAAGAAGGCTACGCAGACGGAATCCAAACTCGATTTCTGTCTCCAGCCGGTCTCATTCGCGCTGTTCTCGACCGCAAGTTTTCCTCAACCGACCAGCGGGCCCGATTCGGACTGCGCCTGGCTCGACTCTCCTCCCGTTCCCCCGCCCCGCGCGGTGTGATCCCTCGTAGCACCGGCTCAACAGTTGTCTGTTGAGTGTCGTTTCTATCTGTCGAAGCTCGTACCGGCTTTCGACGCGATCCATTTCGTTTGCAGCGTTGGAGACGCTGTCTCCAGCCCAATCCGTTATTCATGACCAGGAATACTCGGCGTGCGTTCACGCTGATCGAATTGCTGGTGGTCGTTGCGATCATTGCGATCCTGGCGGCGATGCTCCTCCCGGCGCTGGCAAAGGCCAGGAGCCGCGCCTGGAGCACAGCCTGCCTGAATCATCTCCGGCAGATCGGAATCGCCAGCCGCATGTATGCCGATGATCACCACGACGCGCTGCCGCGTTCGTCGCACCAGGGTTTCTCGTGGGTGGGCTCGCTCCAGCCCTATGCGGCGGGCACCAACCTGTGGCGCTGCCCGCGCGACCCGCACCAAACGCGGCGATACAGCTACGCGATCAACGACTTCCTGCTACCGCCGGCCCAGCCGGGTCTCAGACGGGACTATTCCCGCCTGACGGCGGTGCCTGTGCCTGGCGAAACCCTGTTCATGACGGAGTGCGCCGATAGCTACGCCAACAGCGATCACTTCCACTTCGATCCGCTCGAAGACGGCGACTACTCGGCGTTCAGCTTTGCCGGGCAGGTTGCGGTGCAGCGGCACGCAAACGGAGCCAATTACCTCTTCGCAGATTGGCATGTGGAACGGCTTACCTGGACCCGGGCGAAAACAAGCCTGAGCACGCCCGGTTCCCGCTTTGTGAACCCCGAAGGAAAACCATGAATCGCATACTGATTACCAAAATGAAAAACAGACTGCTCTGGATCTTCACCGCGATTGCAGTCGCAAGTATCAACACCCAGGCGCAGCACGCGCATTTGAACGTCGGCGCCGAAGCAACGCACCAGGACGCTCCGCTCACTTGGGCCAATGGCGCCGAGTTCGCCACCGGCTCCGGTTATGTGAAAGCACTGAACTACGCGAGCGAAGGATGCTTCGCCGGTTACTACGAAGGCAACATCACCCTCACCGTGTTGCCGGCGACGGAAGCGCATGCGGGTCCGGATCCCGCCGCTCCTGCTCTCGGCTCCTACATTCAATTCCGCATCTCCTGTCTGGACGCTCCGCCCGGGGGGAAGTTCGGTTTCTGGGAGGCCGGTTCGACAGCGCCGGTCGTCTCGCTCGGTGCCGGCGAGAGTGCAACCAACCTCTGGCCCTTGACCGAGAGCGATGGGGCACCCGGCTCGGATCCGTTCGGACATATTCACGGCCGCCGCTTCACGGCCACCCGACCCGGCATCTACAAGATCGGTTTCACCGCCGTCGATACTTCAACGAACGGCGTTGGCGGCGGACCGATTCACACGCCCTCGGACGAGCTTCTGGTCTGGTTCCAGGCCGGGGTCCACATTCAGTCGGTTGCCCCGGATCCGGAAACGGGCAATACGCGGGTTCGCTTCGGGGCCGCCGCCGGCTTTGCCTGGCAGGTCGAGAGCAGCACCAATGTTGCTCCGGATGCTGTCTGGGTGCCCGAAGGAGAATCAGTACTTGGAACCGACACCTTTGTAGAGACGATCCATGAAGGGTTGTCCGGCGACACCCGCTTCTTTCGGGTTCGGGGTGTTCCCGTTGTGCCGTGATCATCCGCGCGGAGGGAAATGCGGAAACCCTGAAACGCCTTGTAGGCGACGACGTAAGGAGTCTTCAAAGAGTAGCGTCACGATGTTGAGTCCCCACTCGGGATGCCCGGTCATCGGCGGCAAGGTTTCGAATTCAACGACCACTCCGGGCACTTCGAGATCCGCCGCCCGGCGCAAAGCGCCCTCGATGGTCTGTTCGTAATTCCGCCGCACCTCCGGTGGCGTCGGCACTGATGTTCATCGGCGGGAGCGTGAAGTTGAGTTCGGGATACACCGTGTCGCCCCCGATCACCATGCCGCTCCGCGTGGTGACCGGCCTGGGAGCCACACCGAAGATCAGCCCGCCCGGATCATTTATGGCCAGGCTTTGATAATGCATAGGTCTTGGTCCGGTACAGTCCGTTGCTACCGAAGAGGATTCCCATCTTCACCCGAATGCTCTTACGATCCGGAATAAACCCGGAGGGCACCATCGCTCTCGGAGCGTCCTGACCGTTCCGCGCCGGAGCCTCGACGTTCGCAGGATCTCAACCCGCGGCCTGCAACAGCTCCAGCGCCTTGTCCACCGCGCTTCCGGCGTCCGGCGAATAACCGTCGGCGCCGATTTCCCGGGCGAACTCCTGCGTGACAGGGGCACCACCCGCCACCACCTTGACCGTCAGCCCCGCGTCGCGAATCGCATTCACCGTGTCGCGCATGGCCGGCATGGTCGTGGTCATCAGCGCCGACAGTCCGAGCAATCCGGGCTTGTGCTGCTGCACCGCCTCCACAAATTTCGCGGGCGGGACGTTCACACCGAGATCCAATACATCGATATTTGCTCCCCGCCACATCATCGCGATCAGGTTCCTTCGGACGTAGAGCCGCACCGGGATGGTCACCGGCACGTCGCTCCAGAGACCGAACGACCGCCACCAGGGCACCGTTTTCCATGAACGCCCGGTCCTCGGATATGAAGGGAAGATCTGCAAACGTGGCCGGAAGTGTCTCAGCGCGCGTGCGCAAAGCCAGACCGACGAAAAACGTCGCAGCCCGGGCAAAGCTCCGCTTCTCCGGCGGAGAACTCGAACGCATTGAAGCGATTCTGAAGTCAAGTGGGACTTGCGGAGCGCGGATCCCGGCGTTCTCGCGCAGAGTGGTCCATTCGCAAACGTACCGCACTGGATCACCCGGGACGCACTCGCAGAAAGCTGCCGTCCGGCCCGGGAAATCCTCAGCGTCCGAGCGATTCTCTCTCAGCCCGATTGAAGTGTTCTCTCAGGTAGTGGACGCCCGCTTTCTTGTCCCTCTTCCGAAGGGCCTCCACAATCTTGCGATGTTCCCGTTCCGTCTGCAGGAATTCCTCCAGCACCACCTGTTGTTTCTGCACGGTACGGCGGTGGAACAAGGGGATGTTCGCTCTTTGGTAGAGCTCAATCAGGCGGGAGTTTCCCGAAGCGGCGAGAAGCAGGTGGTGAAACCGCAGGTCGGCGTCATTCGCTCCGGTGAAGTATCCCTTCTTGACGAACATCGCGAAATCGTCGCACGTCTCTTCAATCTCATCGATCTGTTTCTTCGTGGCCCGGTCGCATGCCAGGCAGAACGCACCCGTTTCGAGGATCTCTCTCACTTCACGAATTTCGTGAATCTGACTCTCATCCAGTTGGTTGACAAAAAATCCGCCCCGTTCGCCCCGATAGACGACGCCCTCTCCCAACAAACGGGTCAAACTCTCACGGATCGCCGCGCGGTTCACCTTCAGTTTCTCCGACCATTCCTGCTCTTTAATGCGATCGTTCGGAGCGATTTCCTGAATGGCAATCCGGCGGCTCAATTCCCTGTATGCCAGTTCTGCTTGAGTTGTGATCCCTTGCATAGGTTCAAAACGGCTGCGGCCATATGCCATCGGCAGCCCGCACTCCATGTACCACGACTGCGAAATTGGACAAGCACAATAGCAACGCCCACAACGCAGGCGCGGCCCTCCGCGTCTTTCCCAACCGTAAGGCAGCGCGCCGTCCCGCCGGCCTGACACCGTTCCCGTCCGACCGTTCGCGCCGCGACCGAAAATCGCCCAATCGCGTCAACAGTCGACTCCGAATCGTGTTGACTGGAATTTCACATTGGAGAAAGCTCCATTCCGATGAACGCCTTTTCTGCAACCTTGATCGCTATGCCGGCCGCTCTATCCATGATGCTTTCTGCCCGTGCGTCGACCTTCGGCGAGGACGTCGCTTTTCTGAAGCAGCATACCGAAGTGATCGTACTGACTGATCGAACCGGGGAAAGCAAGGTGGCCGTGGCACCCGCCTGGCAGGGTCGGGTCATGACCAGCAGCGCGAAGGGAGATGACGGGCTCAGTTTCGGTTGGATCAACCGGGATCTGATCGCCTCAGGCAAAACCGTGCCCCACATGAATCCCTTTGGAGGCGAAGATCGCTTCTGGATGGGGCCTGAGGGAGGACAGTTCTCGATCTTCTTCGCCAAAGATGCGCCGTTCACTTTCGAGCATTGGTTCACGCCCGCGGCCCTCGATACCGACCCCTTCAAGACGACAAGCGTAACCCGGGAAAGGGCAATATTTGAGGCGCAATTCACGCTGACGAATTATTCGGGAACGATCTTTGACGTCGCCGTCCGACGCGAGATTCGGGTCCTTGACACCGGCGGCGCCTGGAGACGGCTCGGGATGGGCGCGGTGCAAGGGGTGGACCTCGTGGCGTTCGAATCGGACAACCGGATCACAAACGTCGGAAAGAACCGTTGGAACAGGGAAACCGGGCTGCTGTCCATCTGGATTCTTGGGATGTTCAATCCCTCGCCTTCCACCACCGTGGTGGTTCCGATTCGAAAGGGCCCCGAATCTCAACTCGGGATGAAGGTGACATCGGACTACTTTGGCAGCATCCTGGCCGACCGGTTGACCGTGCGTGACGACGTCATCTATTTCGCTGCCGACGGGAACTACCGGAGCAAAATCGGGATCAGTCCTCGGCGCAGCAAGGGCATTCTGGGCAGCTATGACGCCGATCACAAGGTGCTGACCATCGTGCAATTCACTCAGCCCCGCGGCCGGACCGATTACGTCAATTCGCTCTGGAAATTGCAGGACGACCCTTATTCGGGCGACGCGGCCAACAGTTACAACGACGGTCCGCCGATGCCGGGAGCGAAACCCATGGGCCCGTTTTACGAACTGGAATCCTCCTCACCCGCCGCGGCGCTGGCACCCGGAAGAAGCGCCTCGCACGTGCATCGCACGTTTCACATCAGCGGCCCGGAGTCGGCGCTCGACAGGATAGCCCGCAGCACTCTCGGGGTTTCACTGGAAGACATCAGGAGTGGCCTGAAGAAATGACGGGGCGCCGCATTGCGCCAGCCGGCCGGGTGCGTCACTCCACAACGGGCACCAGGGCTTCGCGAATCGGTTCTGTTTTTCCCGTGAGGCGACGGATTAGATTCACCTCGTCCTGTGAATATGGCGTGCCGTCGCGACGGAAGATATCGTGAAACCACGGATCCGGTTCAGCCGTGTATTTCTTCCTCCAGGAATCCCACGGATAGATGGTCTGGGTCTTTCCGCTGACAAGACCCCAGTTGTACGCCGCGATCCGGTGTTTCTTGAAGATCGGCAGAATGCCCTGGAACGTGGAATTGTTTACACGAGCCATGTACTCGGTGCACAGAATCGGGCGCCCCAGCTTTTTCAGACCCGCAATCATTTTTTCCGCGGCCGCCGGACCATCGTACGTGTGGAACGAGATCAAGTCCGATTGCGCCAGGCAGATCGCATCCACGCGGTCCGGTTTCTCCAGCCAAACGGGATTGCCCCAAACGCCTGCCGTGAGCGGCTGCGACGGATCGACCTCACGCGCCCAGGCAAAGACCTTCTCCAGCAACTCGGCGGCGCGCTTCAGCTTCAGTTCCGGGGACAGATCGGGAGCGAAACTGTCCGGGCCGAACTTCTCGACATCACAATTGTCCGGTTCGTTGAACAAATCCCAGCAGAGAACACGGCGGTCGTCTTTGTAGCGCGTCAGAATCGCGGTGACATAGGGCTTGAGTTCGTCATGGCGCGCCGGGTCCTCGAGAATGTTGCGACCGGGCGACTGCACCCATCCGGAGTTATGAACATGCGGACGCGGCGCCGGCTGTTTGCCCGGCTTCGGATACGGATTCCAGACCGAATCGAAAAGGACGAACATGGTCCGGATGCCGTGTTGGTTGGCAATCTCCAGATAACGATCAATACGCGTGCAAAAGCCCTCGGCATCCTCCTGCCACGGAATGTTGTGCAGGAAAACCCGCATTGTGTTCATCCCGAGGGACTTGGCCCAGCCCAGCTCGCGGTCGACCGTTTCTGGATCGAATGTATCCTCCTGCCACATCTCCAGCTGGTTGATCGCTGTGGAAGGGACGAAGTTCGCGCCGACCGGCCAGGGAATTGAGTCATACCATTCCTGCGCCTTTTGAGCCGGCCAGCGTTCGCCGCCGGCGGCGGTCGCGGCGAGCGTGCAGAGTGCCGACAGTAGGCAGATCAGATGATTCGTGGTTTTCATGCTATTTCCCGCTGACCATCCCCCATTGGGGGCCGCTGACCATGGTGACTTTCCACTCGCGCCCACCGATCCGGAAGGTCTGGCCGGCAGAGGGAAGATTTTTCTCGCAGTACAGGAGCCCGCGGGTTTCTTCCGGAGACGATTCCACAATGAACAGGATGGAAAATTCCGTCCCCGGGTTTTTGGAAACGAAAATCTCTCCTCCCTCGCTGGCGGCTTTCAGGTCTTCCGGCAGAACGACCCTGCCCTCGGCATCAGCGGTGATGGATCCTTCCGCAATGGCTTTGATCACCTGTTGCTGCGCCTCGTTCATTGTCATGCCGGGACGTTCGTCCTGAGAACCGCATCCAACGAGAAGCGCGAGCACGCCGGCTAAAGCCATCAGGATTGGAAATGGCGGAAAGCCGCAGCGCGGGGAACGGGATTTCATATTTCAACGCCTCCTCTCGCCTTCGAGCAGATGTTCTTACGCCGGGACCGGGAAGTCTCTCTATCTGTCATAGAGAAACGACCAGTCGTAGCCGCGCTGAAAATCCAGCACTTTTCCGTTGACGTACTTGGTGGAGAAATAGCGCACGTGCCCATCGACAAAACCCACGTTGGCATAACCGATATCCTTCTTGTTATGCCAGTAAACCGGGAAAAACGGCGGGGTATAAAAGCCCTCGTAGTGAACGATGGCAGCCCGGTCCGCAAGCAATATGCATTTCGTGGGAAACTTCACATCTGTTGTTTTCCTGTTGTGAAGCCCGTAGCTCGGCGGAAAACCCTTGGTCTTGGTATTGGCGTCCGAGTTGTAGCGATAGCTCGTGCCCACGCCGTCATAGACCGTCGGATGATATCCCGGGCCGTAGGGGCCGCTGGGCTTCCAGGTTCCTTCCGCCTCATACCCGTTGTCCGAAGGACACTTGAAGGCGAGTGCCCCGCCGGCGTCGTCGGTCGTAACGCCGGGTTGCTGGAGCCCCACGTAGGGATTGATGAGCCAGTTGGAGCTGCTCACCGCACTCTGGAAGTACGGATCGTTGCCATATTTTCCTCCAAAGCGATTGGCGCTGTCCTCGAAGTTCTTTCCCGTCGGAAACCTGTCGTTGGAATCCAGGGTGTACATCACGCAGGCCGTGACCTGCTGCTTCACGTTCGAAGAACATTGAGCGCGCCGGGCGCGTTCCTTGGCATTCGCCAGCGCGGGAAGCAGCATGCTTGCGAGGATCGCAATAATCGCTATCACCACCAGCAGTTCAATCAACGTAAACGCCGCTCGCCGGCCCGGCTTCATTTCCATCGGACCGCGCCACACAGGCAGCGCCGCCCGGAAACCATTCGGCACCGTTGTCGATTCAGTCCAATTCATCTTTCTTCTGCTTTATTTCGCCACGGCGCGGTAGAAGTTCGCGCCGGTTCCGACCGCGTTTGTGAAATAGTAAGGAACGGTGTTCGTGACGAGAGAAGACCAGCTCGGGTTCGCCAGAGTCGGAGTCACTTCCACGGCGTAGGACTGGCCGCCCGGACCCTCGACGCGCCCCCTGAAGAATCCGTCCTCAACGGCAACTTCCGTGATCCGGGCGGGCGCCACCGCCGTGAGCACCGCCGTATCGCTGATCTCGGATCCAACCGTTCCAATCGGAGGAAGCGCGAAGCCGTTGTTGGATCCGAAGGAATCCGCGACCGTTCCGTCGTCTCCCGACCAGATGCCGATCAAACCAGCCGGATTGCTCGCGGGATTCACAAAATTGGCGGCGATCTCGTCCGCACTCAAGGCACGATTGAAGATCTTGAAATCGTCGAGATCATTCACGTACTTGACGATGTTCAGGTCGTCGATGACGAGGCCTCCAATCACCAGAAGACCATCCTGATAACCGCTTCCGTCCGAATACGAGATCACGCCCGGCTGGAAGCCCGGCGACGGATCCAGAACGGCGGAAACCGCGCCGTCCACATACGTCACCAGCACGCTGCCGTCCCACGTCAGCCCGACCTGATGCCAATTGCCATCCCAAACGTTGGTGGAGCTCTCGGTGAAGGGCGTGATGTACTGATTGGTCGTGACAAGATCGCCGGCATTGTTGGTCTGCACCAGGGTGATGATGCCCTGGATTCCCGCCGGACTGCCGGTGTAAAGGGCAACGGCCGCCATGTCCGGCCCGGGTGCACGCCGTGCTCTCGAGAACAGGTACTTGAATGTCCCCGGATCCGGGCCGCGAACCCACATGAGGTACGTGAATTCCTGCAGATCCAGCTCGCCGTCGCTCCGCTCCTGCACACCAATGTTGTAATTCGTCAGGCGGAACGCCTTGCCACCGGGAAACCTGCCGTCCACGTCCTCGACAATTCCGGTTCCCGTCCCCGCGTTCACCCGGACGGCGTATTCGCCCAGATCTTCAGGCTGCAGGTTGGTTATGGACAACGTCGTGTTTGTCGCGCCGGGAATATCCACGCCATTGTGCATCCATTGATACGAAATCGGCTGCACGTACGCGCGGGCATTCACAGTAAGGGTCAGATTTGTCCCGATGGTGACATTCCGGCTTTGCGGCTGCTGAACGATTGCCACACCGTCGGGAATGTCCGCCCGGATGTCCTTGACCGTGCGGGCCTCCGAATAGATTCGGATTTCGTCGATCACGCCCGTAAAGTTCGCCGATCCGGCCGGGCTCTGAGAATCACCGAAATACAGGTCCCCTCCATTGTATTGAATTGCTCCCGATGCCGGGGTCCCCGCGCCTGCTTCCACGCCATCCACATAAAGACGAACCTTCTCCCCGTCATAGCTGCCGGCAATCCCATGATACTTGCCGTCCCACACCAGCATGGCAGCCGCCGAGGGGGAGTCGACAATCCCGCCCGCCGTCATGACGGAGAAGATCAGTTCACCATCGGCTCCGGTGCGAAGCGCATAGGATCCTCCCGACCCGTTGTAAGCCTTGTTCAGAAGATACTTGTTCGTCTGAGGCACATCAGCCCTCACCATGGCCGAAACCGTGAGGTGCGCGGGTTCGAGGGACGCCGCGCCCGGAACAACCACCACTCCGCTCGAGGTGTCAAAAGCCCTTCCGGTAAATTTCCCTCCCGAGTAAATGCCGGGGGCAAACGTTCCGTGATGGCTGCCCACCGTATCGAGGGCATCACCCTCTGCACGCCACCAGCCGATCAAGGTGCCCCCCAATCCCGAGACGAAGGCGCTCAGTACCTCCGAAGGCGAGAGCGCCACATCGTAGACCTTGATCTCGTCCAACAGCCCGAACCAGGGCAGGCCCCCGGCCGGCTGGTAGTCCCCGAAGGTCAGATCGCCACCCGGCGGATTATAGCTGGCGGGAACCGCGCTGAATTCAACGCCATCGATATACAAGCGATTGAAGCTTCCATCGAACACACCCGTGATCTGATGCCATCCTCCATCCCAGACCTTTCCGGCCGGCGCCACCTGGGTTGTATTCTCGGCCGCGACATCCGTGAAGAACACGAGCCCACCTATGCCCGCATGCGCCGGAACAAAACCGCCGGTCGCCAGACAATACCCGGGATAACGGGAGACGATGTAACGCGAGTTCGGCAGGTTGCAGCTTTGCACCCAGGCCTGCACAGTGAACACAGAAGGAGCCGGAGAATTCTGAACCGCCAATCGCCCCCCGTTTGCCGTAAAGCCGCGTCCGATCTTCCCCGACCCGAACTCAAAATTCACAAGTGTGTCTCGGACAATCTCGCCGTGATTTCCCCCAACGGAATCCTGAGTATCGCCGTCCGCCTTCCAATAGCTGATCAGGCCGGCTGTCAGTGCCGGGCTGGACGGATTCGTGTAGGTATCCAGAACCTCCTCCGCAGTCAGGGCATGATTAAAGATCCGCACTTCGTCCAGACTCCCGGTAGCAAACGGCAAAGGCGTGTTCGGATCAATGTAAGCGCCCATGATCAAATCCCCGGGGTTGGTGTAAATGACGGAGGTCGGCTCGGTTCGCGGCTCTGGCGCGCCTGCCGTGCACAGAACGCCGTCCACATACAGCAGCGCGTTGGTCCCGTCAAAGACGCCGGTCAATTGATGCCAGTTTCCATCCCACAGGTTGGCCTCCGGAGCACCGGAAAGCAGCAGGCCCGCATCCGTAACGACAAGAAAGTGAACCAGCCCATCCGACCCGGTGTAGAGAGCATAGGAAGCATTGAACGGCGAAACCGTTCCTTTCACCAGGATATACCGGAAAGTACCCGGAGCCGTCGCCCGCGCCCACGCCTGGACCGTAACCGTCGCCGGTTCCAGACTGATGTTTCGGGGAACCTGAACAGCCGCGCCGCTGATGAATTCGAATGCCTGTCCGGAATACCCCGGCGAAAACTGAACCATCGGGGCTATGCCGTGACTGTTTCCAACCGAATCCAGGTAATTATTCTCCGCCTGCCACCAGGCGATGGGGGATTGAGCCTGAAGCGAGGTTCCGACACAAAGGGCCGCGGCCAGCGCAACGATCCAGCGGATGCGTTTCATATGTGGACGATTCTGGGTTACTGATGTCTGGTTACTGTGCGTACAGAAACATACATTATTTGTCAACAGACAAATTTGGCTTTTGTCAGTTACCTCAACCGATTCCGTTGCCTGGCGAGCCTCGGATTCGTCTCATTGCCAGTCCCCCCCGAGCACCTCCCCGGTTTTATCAGATTGCCGAAATTGCCTGCAATCTCCGGGCGTTTTCCCGCAATGCCAATGCGCTTCAACGGTTCCGCAGCCTCCGCGCACCTGCCGGCCCAAACTCCATTGATGCTCACATCAGCTCCGGGAAAGGGATCCAGGCGCCTCCAGCATAGCCGCAACCATGACATCTCCCGAAGCTGCAACGAATGGAAACCGCCCCATGAACCTGGGCGACTGGATGGCAGCGTAACTCTTGCGTTCAATGTCGTATGTCTCCGGCAGATAACCGATGAAGCCGTTCGCATAGCCCAGCATGAACAGGTCGCCGTGCGGCCAGCCCCTGCGTACCGTCAGTCCGAGCGATGTAAACAACTCCGCCGAATGCGCAATAAACCAGACGTCCCCACAGCGAAACGCCTGAAAACCTCGGTTTCAATAAAAGGAGGACGCGTGTCCAGCGTCGGGAGAACGGCGTCCGTCCATTCTACGCCAAATCGTGAGACAGCCGCGACGGTCTTTTCCACGCTGCCCCCGTATCGTTGCGGCAACCGATCCGGATACGTGACGATCACCCTGGCGAACCCATTAAGCCAGTCGCGCGTATCCCCGGTTTTGAGCCGGTAATGCGTTTCCTCCCGGTCTGTGAAATCTCTTCACGAGTCCATGGCCGTGTCGGCAATCGGACCGTCCTCCTCGTCGTCCCGATGCGTTCGCCTTCAACCGGCCGGCAATGTTCCATGACTTCCAGAATCGCCTTCGCAATGGCGCGGCCCGGTTCAACACTTCGTTCTGTGGAAGCGAACTCCGGACGCAGCATGACGTCGCCGCAGGTCCCTTGCAGAAACAGAGCCATAACACCGGGATGCCTGTGTTCCACCCGGTCGATGATCTCGCCAGGCAGATCGCGACTGATTGCGCGCGGGCTCGCGTCCAGGCGCGCGTTGATGTGCGTGTGGTAGTTGAAGGCCACGGCAACGGGCTTGCCATCGAGCGAATCCGCACGTAACACGCTCAAGCGTCTATCAACCGGACCGTTCTCCCGACTTCGATTGAAAGTAAATCCGTCGACGTCGGTCGATTCCACACTGAGCCGGTCCGGTTGCCAGGTCTCGCCACGCCTGAACGACGGCATCCGCATTGAGTCGCACAACCCGCGCGACGTACTCCGGATTCATGTCCCCCCACGCCCAACAGGCGCGCGGCCACGGGAGCGTTATGGCTGTGGGAGCAGCTGGCGCAAATGGAATCCGCCGGAATCGCTGTTTCCGCGGCTACCTGCCTCCGCACGAGTTCTGTAAACGTTTCATCGGCCGCGTCAGATCCAGGGCCAGCAACGCCATGGCGAACGATGGAGCGGCGAGGAGTGACGGATTGCAGTCAGTCCTTTACCCACTCCAAGTGCGCGATCCGTTGCGAAAGCGCGTGAACTCCTTTCCGTCGCTGCTCGTCGCCAGGCAGATCCGGTGCAGGTCGCCGTAGAACATGCAATAGCGGTCTCCCTCTTTGAGAACGTAAGGCGCCTGCAAACCACCTTCGGATTCGCCGAGCGAAGGGTCGGCCATCATCGCGATCCCCATGGGTTTCCAGTCGCGATCCTCAAGTCGTTTGCCTTCCCACCGGTGGAACAGTCGGGTTTCACCGCCGCATTTCGTGTATCGAATGCAGGACCAGAGTTGCCATGCACCGTCGGCCGCCTGTCAGATCGCAAAGTCCACAGGCTGCTGCCTTTCGCTCGTGTATTCGCCCAGGTCCGGGTTGCCGCACACCTGTCAACAGTCGCCTTTGATCTGTGGCCGCAATGGCCCGGCAGCAGCCGGCGGGGAGCTGTCGCCCCCCCATGAGCCGGCTGGACCGCGGCCACGGTGAAAGCGAGCAGGAACCACCCGTTCGTCATCCGTCGGGAGACTGATCCTCTTCGAGAGGATCCGGACCCGACTTAATTTCAATGACACATAGAACATTGTGCTTGTTGTCAGGTGTTGTTCGCACTGAGCACTGCAATCCGGCCGGCAAAGTGCTGCGCCGCGAGAACCGGTTGACCCTCACAACCTCACCCGGATCTCGCGGTTCGGGGAATAGCGTTTTCCGTTAACCACAATTCTCCTCAAACCCGTCACCGGCGGCGCGTGCAGGATGACTTCGGCGGGTTTCTCGCGCCACTCCCCGGAGAAACTCACGTCAAGCGTTCTGCCGTCTGCGGACAGTCTGAACCGCAGGTTCACGAGCCCGAATTCGGTGGGCATCTTTTCGAACACGGTTTCTTCGGTGTCCGAAATCCAGGCCAGCGGACAGAGGCGCAGGAGGTGAAGTCTGTCCGGCTCGAGCTGGTCGTCAATGACCGCCTGACGCAGGCACCACGTCATCAACGGCGCCACAAACACAGTGCCGTACATGCCGTGGCGATGTTCGCCATTGATGTAGGTCTGCGGAGAAATGGCGCCGGTGAACAGGCTGTACATGCCTTCGAGAAACTTCTCGCGGTCGCCCAGTTGCCAGGAGTGAACAATGTTCCAGCTGTAGCAGGGTTCGCACGATGAAATCTCATGAGCCAGCACCACGCGATCGATGGCGTTGGGCCGCGTGCTGCGGAGCCGGGTGTTCGGCCCCTCGCGGAAAAACTTCACAAACGACCGCATGTCCGGGTCGTGGGCATCCATGAGACCGGCCCAGACCGTCGCCAGCGGGCCGGCATCGAACAGAATGCAATCGTCAAACAAGTGGTGCCGCGGAGGAGGAATCAGATCCATGGGCAGCACCGGATGCCTGTTGCCATCGGAATCCGTCCATCGAGGCTGCCGGGCGGTCACCTCGCGAAAGGCGTTCACGAATGTTGCCCTGAAATCCTGCGCCAGTCTCTCGAACTCAGGCGCCCGCGGATGATGAAGCTTCTTCAACAACCGGACGGCCGATCCTAGCCCCTTGTAAGTCCATGCCTGGTTCCAGACCGCCTGCGTCGGAATATTCGCGTCGGTGGCCACCGCGGGAGGCATCAGCCCCTTGAACCCCGGGTGATTCGTCTTGCTGCAGGCGTCCTTGATGAACTCACACGCGTTGAGGATCGGCTCCAGCCATTCGTCAATGAACTTCTGATCGCCGCTCAACAGCGCGTGCCGGCTCACGATCTCCAGGACGGCCCCGTGATCGGTCAGCCAGTCAAACGACGTCAGGGTTTTTGGCGTGCTGAAGTAACCCGGGTGCAGCGTGTAACTGGGCCCGGGCGGTTTCACCGTCCCCTGATACTTCCGGTACAATTCCACGTGCTCGGCAACCACGTCATGGTAGCCGAGAAGGTCGAGGAACATGTGGCTGATCATCGACGACGGCGTGCTCCACAGGACATCGTAGCCGTAGGAGCCGGACAGAAACGTGCTCAAGCCCGCTTCCGGATCTTTCTCGGCGATGATCTGCGCAAACTGGATGTTCCGCCGCAGCGCTTCATTGATGTAGGGTTCCGGCGCGTGAATCCAGGCGGCGGTCGCCGGCTTCAGCGTCCAAAACGCTTCACACTGGTCGAGCGCCCCGTCAAAGCCGAGGGCCAGCTCCTCCGAGATGCTCTCGGGCGGCTCCGCCAGCATCGGCACCAGGAGATCCATGTAAGCCCCCTCGCGAACCGGCAGCACAAGGTGCATCCCGTAAATCCCGCTCCCCTCCGACGTCTCGGAAAACGAAACCGTCCCCTCTCCGGACGGCAGGACAACCAGGCGCACTTTCCCGTCCTCCTGCAAAACGCGCAATCCTTCGCCCCCGTCGGTTTGAAAACGCTCCGGCTTCAAGGGGCTCGAAAACTTTGCGAGATCGGGAACAGCCCGCAGGGTGACCGAATCCTCGAATTTCCAGGGAAGATAATGCTTGTAGTAGATCCGGCTCAGTTGCACCGCGAACCCGAACTTCTCCGGCGAGCGAATCTCGTCCACATAACTCACAGACAGCCGGATCCAAGCATAGAGCTGCTCATTGCCCGACTTCACCCGGCCGCCACCCTTCAGGTGGGCAAAAATCTCCTGCCGCAAAACCAGCCCGTCCTGACAGGGCCACTCGGCCCAGAGAACCGGAGTCTCCCTGTCTTCACGCCATCCTTGGATGCCAAAGCCGCCGTTCAGCTTGTAAACCTGCAGAGGTACCTGGGGCAACGGCGGCACCTTCCCGTCCGCGTTCGGAGTGAAATTCAGTTGCAGGTCTTTTCCTCTATACGGCTCGACGTTCGCCTTGGACATGAGCACCGCACCGGGCGAACAAAGCACGGTGCCATCGTAGAGAACGTTGAATCGAAACAGGCTGTCCTTCCATCCGATCGGAGTCCAGACGTTGCGTTGAGGCGGCCACCAGCCGCGGGCGACGGCAACATTCGGCTCGGATGCCGCAGCCTCCGTGCTGCCGCATAGGAAGGCCGACAGCAGAAGAGTCCACACCACTTTCTTCATAACGCTTGGTTCGAATTGTCCACACGGCCGCTCACCGCGCAACGCCGCGTACGAGGCGCCACGGTCCCGGTTTCTTTCTGCATACAAAATAGCTTATTTATTGTCAACATACTATGCCGCAAATCGTCATCCATTGTTATCTCCGGGGAGGTGGCCAGGAGCGTCTTCCCCGAACCGCTTCCATACGCGGGTGCAGACGAGTGGCACAACCCGTCACCTTAGTCATTTCCGGATTCCCGGATGAGGGAGGCGAAAATGCCATGGGGTGAATCCAGTTCCGTGGCGGCAGTGAGATATCCGTAATACGCGACCAGAATTCGCCCGTCTTCCAACTGAGTGGCAACCGGGTAACCAATATCCCATCCGCCGGGTTCGAACGTGTGCAGGATCAACTCGGATTGAAGATTCCATGTCCGGCCGCGGTCATGACTCAAGAGCGCGCGCACACTGTAGGGCGCGGAGCGATGACCATAGACCATCAGCAGATTGCCGCTGCGAAGTTTCAACAGAAAAGCGGGCTGCCCCCGGATCGGGAGCTGACGCGGCCGTGACCAGGTCTTTCCGAAGTCCGTCGACTCGACCTGGTACAGCCTGGGCGCTTCGGGTTTGAACTTCTCCTCCGGGTCTCGCTTCCTGGACCAATCCGCCCTGAGGACCAGCACCACTCTTCCATCGTCGTAAACGGCAATTCCGGCCTCGGAGAAATCAAACGGTTCTTCCGTCGGATGGTGGATGTGACTGATCGGCTGCCATTGCTTCCCATCGACGCTTCCCTGATAGGCCGTTACTCCGTCCCGGGAATACGCGCATGCAAGGTACCTGCCGTCCGGCAGGCGGGACATCCCGTGAAGATAAATGCGGTCAAAGGCCGGCAGGTGTTCACTCCAGACAGGTTGCCCGAGACTGCCTTGATAGATGTTCAGATAAAATGGCGATCGTGTGGTCGTGCCTTTGATGTAATGCCACGTCATATCGAACAGTGAACCGTCCGGCAGAGAGCCGCCAAACGTGTTGTCCAGAACATTGCCTATGGTTGGAGCGTTCGTCGCAATGGCCCAGCTCGCTGCACGATTGGTTGAGACAATCCACACCGGCTGCGCCACCGGGCGGTAGTGGGGATGCCGGACACTCGCCGATCGAAGCGCTTGCAGATCCTGTGTCTCGAACTTTACGACGATTTCGCGATCGGTACGGATGATGTTGGGAAAGGCTGCATACTGATCGGTCTCCCCGTAGAGAACATCCCGCCTCTCGACCACAAGCGGCGTGGGCAAGCCGGTGACCGAACGGTCGGATCCCACCGGATCTCCTGTCCTGCAGGACACGGAAAGTCCCACAAGTATGACACTGAACAGTTGAACGCGCGCCGAGACTCTCATTTTGAACAACACGGGACCGGAATGCCCCTTTGTGAAGAACGCTAATTTCTTTTTGGCAGGACCTCGTCGATCACCGGGCCCGACTGCGGGACGGCTGCGTGATAGTCTTCGCCGAGAAAAGCCGCGAGCGTCGCAGCGATCCGGCTCAGCGTGAGCCGTTCGGTGTTGGTGCGTTCGCCGAACGCGGGAGTGTCGGGCCCCAGAAAGGCCAGCCAGACGTTCTCGGCTCCATCGATGGCGGCATTGTGATCTCGCCAGTCCTGGAGCCCGGAACCGCGTCCGTGATCGGTCGTGATGATGAGCGTGGTTCGGTCGCGATACTCGGGAAGGGATTGGACGGTTTCCCAGATCCGCCGGATGTAATCATCCACGCGATGCGCTGCGTGAAGATAATTGTCGTAGCGTCCGGCGTGCCCCCAATGGTCGGTCTCCAGAAAGCCGAACATGAACACGCGCGGTTTGTGTTTCAGGAAATGCTCCATGGCGGCGTGAAACAGCAGCGGATCATCGACCTCGCCCTCGTTGGTTCGCGTCAGTTCTGCAATCAACTCATTCAACAACTGCTCGCGCGGGTTTGGATTCCTGTCCGGCACCGGTTCCCAGCCGCCCATCACGGGAAAGCCGCAACGATCGCGATTGACGATAAACGGAACCACATCCCAGGCGCTGAACACAGCAACCCTGTTCCTGAAACCGGGCTTGTGATGCAGCCATTCGAATACGGTCGGAGTGGGATTGGGAATCATGGCGTTACTGGTGATGTCGGGGTTTGGCCAGCCGGTCAGAATCTCGTTGTAGCCCGGATACGAAAACTTCTTGTCGTTGGCGATCTGAACGACGCTGTCTTTGTATTGATTTCCGAAGATCTGTCCTCGTTTTGCAACCACGCTCCACAGGAACGGCATCAGCGCTTCGCGCCGCGCTTCAGGCGATTCGCGCCAGAATTTTTTCATCAGCGCGTTCGTGTTTCCGACGCCCCCTGTCCCCTGTTCAACAAACCCGGGTCGACGCCGGTGAACACTTCCTGCCAGCGCAAACCGTCGGTCGTGATCAGAATCACGTTGTGCGTTCTGACCTCGGCAGCGGAAAGCTCTCCGGAAAACAGAATCCCGCTCGACAGGAGGCAGACCAATGGGAACAGATGCACAGCATGGTTTTTCATAAGACATTCGCCAGGATCGAAAGGTTCGACAGCAACGGCGGCTGGAACCGGATGGGTTGTTCGGGTGTTCGCATAGGAAGCCGGATCATCCGGAGCGCATTCCTCGGACGGCCATCTCCACCGCCAGAGTCTGGCCTGCTTTCACGGTGAATCCTTCCGGGAACGACACTCGCAAAGTCTGCCGGTCGAAGTCAGGTTCAATGCCTGAAGTTTCTCCGGAATATTCCACCTTTACCGATTCAACCGTTCCGTCTGCCGCCAACGTCAGTTGAGCCAACGGCAACGCTCCCCTCACGACGGTGATTTCGTTCCGCTGAACATTTTCCTTTCGTGATTGCCGAAGGGTACCCCAGGCTTCCGGAGCGACGAACGCGCTTCTGAAGTCGGACGGCGTGCAGCGCGGAGCAAAAGACAGCTTCCGGCGTGGGCCGTCGTATTCCCAGCCGGACAAGGCCAGCAGCAATGACCACGACGACATGGCGCGCGCATAATGGCCCCCGGCTTCGTACTCGCTCCACGGATTCCTTTGAACCGGCGGCCGCGGCACACCGTCGTAACGGTCCCGAGCGGCTTTCGCGATCGTCAGACCTTCATCAATCAGTCCTTCGTACATCATGTGCGCGGCCACCTGGTATTCGACGCCGGTCCAGATTTCGTCGGAGTAATTCATCGTTGAAGCCGGACGTCCCTCTCGCGGCCAGGTGCAATTGATCAACCCTCCGTCCCCGGGGCCGGCAAACCGCCGTTGCCCGCGCCAGTCATGATCCGCCAGGTCCGGCTTGAAGCAATACCTGTAAATGGAGCGCAGGGCGGAGACCACCGCTGCCCTCGGAAGCAGATAGCCCAGTCCCAATTGATGCGCCCACCATTGGCCGATGAGCTGGTCCGCCATGCACGCCGGGCCCAGTTCCTTCGTCCTTGTCCTGTAATCCGGAAGGTATTGCTGGAAGTACTCTCCGTTCCAGCACAGTTCCATCAGCTTGTTCCGTCCCCGTTCGAAAATGCTGCGGAATCGGGTTGCGCCTGCGGCATCCCCAACGCGTTCGGCCCATTCCTCACTGGCGCGCAATGCCGCGAGATAATAACCGCTGAGGAAAGGTGTCACCCCATGCAGCGCCTGGTCGTAGGTATTCCATTGTTCGTCCTGCAGAACGCCCGTTGGTTCACTCCCATTCGACGCCTTGATATCGCGCTGGATGAGGTACTCCATCGCCCGCTTCACATGAGGCCAGTATTCGATGAAGAAGGAGTCGTCCGAAGAATTCAGCGCCTCGCGATACGCCTTGAGAATGCAACTGGCATGGCCGTCCGTGAACGGGCGTTCGCCGGCAGGATGATCGGCAAGCGGCAACTCCAGACGATTGTTGATGCCGCCGTCCTGTCGTTGCTGATGCTTGAAATCGATCCGCCGCATCACCCTTTCCAGATCCGGAAAGAGCCGCGCCATCGTTTGTTCGTAACCCCAGACGTGTGTGCAGGTGGGATCGCACGAACGATAGGAACCCTCCCAGGCGAAGACGTTTCCATCGGCAGTTCTGAAGACAACGCCATTGTGCCGAATGATTCCGGCATTCGCGGTCAGGCAGTCCAACAGCCAGTAGGGAAGCGTGCTGTCATAGAATGTCTTCCGAAACTGTTCGGTTTCCGCTCTCAGGGTTTCATAGCGTTTGACGGCGTCCACGACGACAGCACGAGCGTCTTCCCACAGCGTCGCGTAGTAGGAACCGATGAAGGCGTAGTTCGTAAACGAGTATTGATTGGGGTAATGCCAGCCGAAGAAAAACGGGACTTCGACCGTCTCCCCCGGCGGCACGGCGACGGTTGTGGCGAGTGCGCCGAGAACAGTCTTGCCCTCGACGGTCGGCCTGCTTGCCTGTTCTCCCGCATCTTCAAACCGACCGGATCGGGAAAACTGCTCCCACGCCGTGGACCAGTCTTCGAAATGCAACAGCGTCGAGGTTTTCCCGACTGAAGTGGCAAGCGCCACCGTGCCGAAACCGAGATCCTCCGGCGCCTGACCGGTCGCACGAGCATAGTTCGCACCGATCAACGAGCACAACGTCTCGTAAGCTCGCTGGCGCAGCGGCACCTGGTCAGCCAGGTCCGGATTCAGGAGTTGCCCGCAAACCAGCGCTACCCTGCCCCTGCCCAGTTTGTGCCAGATCATTTGAGGGGCCGCCTCCGGCGTCATCCTTTCAGCACCCTCCTTCAATTGCGCGTCCGCCAGTTCCAGCTGAACACGATTGTCGGATCGGCGCGCCACCTCCCTGAATCCGCTGAACCAAACCGGCAACAGCTCATCCAGAATCGCGATCAGTTCGGCCTTGCCGGAGTCATCAGAAAACACGATGTGATCGACGTTGACGTGTCCCCAGCTCCCCTTGCGATGGTCCACAATCTCAATTCTCGCCGTCCTGCCGGCCAGGTCGCGAACATTCCAGACCATCGGCAGAAGTTTTTCCTCGTTCCGGCCCGAAGCCGTTCGCACAACCTTTCCATCCACCAGCAGCCGTATGGCCGTGTCGCTGTAGCTCCCGCCCCCGATTCGAAAATGAATGAAGTCCCGGACGATCGTGAACGGTTTGCTGGTCAGTTTCCCGACGTTGGAATCATCGGGCGCATAGGAATCCGCATATTCGTTTCCGACAAAGCCGGACACGGGCTGTTGCGCGCTTTTCGAGGGCCGTTTGCTGGAGTGCCACTGTCCTTCCACCTGCCAGTTCCCGTAGCCGTTCTCGAAGTCCTCAAACAGAATTTCATCGCGCGGCTCCGTCCGCCGGCCCGCGTGACCTCCGGTCAGCTCTGCGTAGAGCTGTAACAAAGGCATTCGCCCGCCGGAGAAAACAAGGGTTCCCCCTTCCTCAACAAACATTCGAAAACGGTGCAGCGTCTTCTCAGGCAAATCCCTCTCCGGGTCGTCAATCCACAAGACCGCCGCGGCGGGACTTTTCAAATCCACGGGCAGGTCCGATGGTCCGCCCAACACCTCCACGTGCAGGTTGGCAGGGCGATCGGGCGGAGGCGTCAGCAGCCGATGCAGGTTTCGAAAAACAAAAATGGATACAGGCCGATCCAGCGTGGCCTTTCTCCCCGGCTCGGCGCGCATGAACACGCCCTGGATATCACTCTCCTGAATTCTCTCATTGACGTTGCCGCCCAGCTTCGGATGCGAGTTGCCGTCGATTTTTCCCTCGGCAGCGTATCCGATCGGGTTGGCCAGCATTCCTGCCAGAGATACAGTCGCCGCCGTCGGACGCGGATTGTGAATCCGAAAATTGAAGATCGCCAGCGGCATCGAGGAGAACTCTGCATCCAGCGGCTTGAACGGCGTGTACGCCGTCAACTCCAGATTGACCGGCAGGTCGTCGTCCAGATAACGCAACGTCGCCAACGGATATTCCGCCGTCATCTCGATTTCCGGCACCCGCGGCCAGTCGGGACCGTCCGCGGTTTGCAACAGTTTCGTCACCCGCCCCGCCCGCACACAAAAATAAAAAGGGATCACTCCATCGAACGGCAGCGGGTTGAACGGAATGCGACGATACGTGTTGAAGATCTGCCACGTGGTGAGTCGTCCATCCGGACCGATCTGAAAGTTCCCGGTGCCGATGCCGCCCAGATGCATCCGCGCGTCGAGGTGCGTCCTCGAGCTGTAGCGTCGCCAACCCCCCGGGATCGACGGCGCGCTTTCTCTCTCCCCGGTACCGTGCATCGGACGAGCGAGCGACAGCCATGGAGAAACCGGCAGCAACGCCGCGGCGGAACCGGCGCCCGTCAGTTTCAGAAAGCGACGTCGGGTCACGGGACGACGCGCACGACCGGGCCTGGAATTCCCTTGTGGCATGGCGTTTCTGATAACTGAATATGCTTAATTTTGTTGACAATCATTTTGGGCAGCCTTAAGGAAATGCAAGCCTTTTTCGAAAAAATGTTCTATCCTCCAACGTCCATGACGTGATGATCGTCGATTGCCATACCCACATCCAGGAATATCCCGGGCACGTGTCGGAAGAGTTCGTCGCGGAGGCAAACGCCCGTTCGCGCGGCACGCCCATCGAAATGCACGCGCCGCCGGAACGCCACTGGCAGGCGATGCGGAACGTGGACAAAGCCATTGTGTTCGGCATCCGGGCGTTGCATTCCGGATTGACGAGTCCGAATGAATACATTGCCGACTATGTGCGGAAGCACCCCGAAAAGTTGATCGGCTTCGCCGCTGTGGACCCGCTGCACGACAATGTGATAGAGACGCTGGAACATGCCGTGCAGGACCTGAAACTCCGGGGCGTCAAGCTCGGTCCCATCTATCAGAACATTCACCCGTTGGACGAACGGATGATGCCCGTTTACCGGTTCGCGGAGAAAAATCATCTCCCGATCATGATTCACCAGGGAACGACATTCCCGCGCAGGGCGCCGCTGAAGTATGCGCTGCCGATTCTGCTCGAGGACGTGGCACTGCAATTCCCGGATCTCAAAGTGGTCATCGCGCACACGGGCCACCCGTGGATCGACGAAACGGTCGTGCTGATCCGCAAGCAGCCCAATTTTTTCGCGGACATCTCCGCCCTGCACTACCGGCCGTGGCAGTTCTACAACGCGCTGGTCTGCGCCAAAGAATACGGCGTTCTGAACAAGCTGCTGTTTGGCTCGGACTATCCCTATACCAATCCGGATGCGACCATCGAATCCCTGCGCCACATCAATCAGATCGTCGCAGGAACGAACCTGCCGAAATTCTCAACGGAGGAGATTGAACACCTCATTCACAGTCCGACGCTCCGCCTCCTCGACCTGGAATAGGATCCGCCCTGCCCTTCGCGTACGCCTGTGAGCTGAGCGCCATTCCCGGAATCATTCCTCGAACAGGAGCTCTCCAAAGCACCGGGGCCGGTGAAAATTGAATTCATCCACCGGACTCCATGAAGCCCAGTGCGGATGCGACACCTCCGAGGCGCACTTGAAGAAGTTGCCGCGCCATCGTTCGCCCGGCTGAATGGAAAGCGGCCCCGTGTATCGCTGAAGCACGAAAAACGGAATGAAAAATTGCAGCGTCCACACCGTCAGAACGGTCAACTCCGGATCAACAATGGCAGGCAAGGAGGATTTGACGCAAACCTGTTGTCCCAGCTCGGATGGAAGCTTCTCGGCGCGGGCCAGTCTCCCGTCCATCAGCGTCGGATCGGTGACATAGCAGACGAGGAACGCTCCGCCGCAATTGAACTCGAAATTGAAGTACCCGCCGTCCGGCTTTGGCTGAACGAAGAACTCGACGCAACTGTCCTTCCAAACCTCGTCAAAATATCGCGAACGAATGCAACGAACGTAGCGGTCCTCGACGCGAAAGATTCCGTTCAGCCCCTCCTTGGAAGCCATCAGACGAACCTCGGTCAGCGGAGCGTGATCGCTGCTCTCCGGCCGGAAGCGCTCCACCCGCGCGACCGCTGCCCGCCGCCAGAAAGGATCGTTCCAATCGGCGTTCAACGCCGCTGCCGTTTCACTTTTTCGAATAGGATACGATACCGGCACCGGAGTTCACGGAGTTCCAAGGCGGAAAAACTCCGCAGGATTCGTCGTAGAGAACACGTGTTCGTAGTAGCCGTCAACATCAGGGGCAGTCGGCGGGACCGGCGTCCAGACGACCGGTGGTTGGAGGTTGGTGGTCGAGAAGAGGACCAGACCGCCTGCCGATGCAGGCCAGCGAAGAACGAAGCGGTTCGGATCCGCCGACGGCACCGGAGACAGACTCAATTGAGGCATCTCCCGGGCCAGGGAGAAGTTCACTTGAAACTGTTCAAGCACCGGTGAGAGCTGAGCAACGTTGGCGGAAATGAGCCTCGCGCGGACCTGCAGATAACGGCTCTCCGGGCTGGGTATCCGGGCCTCGAATGGCTGCCACTCCGACCACGACGCATCCGGAACGGGAACATTGCCGGATCTCGTTTCAAATGCGATCGCGGTGTCCGGAGGTGTATTGCCAATCCAGCTCAGACTCTGCCAGGCCGCCTTCCGACCGGCATCCAGAACGGTCGACGTATAGACGCCTTCCCGCGGCGCGGCCGGCGGTAGCATTTCCACCAGAACGTCGTCATAAAAATTCGCCGTCCCGCCGTAACCCATCAGGCCAACCCGCCCAACCGGATAGGTCGCATCGGTCACGGTCAACAGCAGAACGCCATCGACGTACAGTCGATAAAGTCCATTTCGAGCTTCGAGCCGGAGAGTAAACCATTGGTTGGGAACCGGCACAGGCGCCGCCGGCGCGCTCCCGACGAGGGTGAAGTTGCTGAACCAGTTATCCAGCCGATAGACCTGCAAGCCCGTGCCCGGGTACCACTGGGCCATGTAGAAGCCGGGACTGTCATCCTGGAACCCCCATGTCAGGCCGAAGAAACCTACCGGCGACGTTGACATAGCCCTGGTTTGAAAATTGAAGTTCGATAACACGGGAAACGCCGTGCTCAGAATGGCCGGATGATAACTGAAACCCGCGGGGCCGTGATAATACGCATTGTCGGAAACGGACCAGCTTCCCATCAACGGAACCCAGTTTGTCGCGGAAACGTTCGGCTGGCTGAAATCATCACTGAGCACCAACGACGTGCTGTAGTTTTCCACGCGAACCCAATCCACCGCGACAGAGGCATTCGTGGCTGTGCCGACGCTGGAACTGAAGCTTAAATGAAGTGGACGGGGGATGTGCACGCTTTCAATGCGACGCAATACATCGTCCATCCAAAACTCAATGCGATCGCTTTCCCACACGAACTTGACCTCATGCCATTCACCGAAAAGATCGCCCAAAGGCGATGCGACCGGGTCGCCGGAGCGGAAATGGTACACGCTGGTGTAGATCTGGTCGCCGGCGTAGCCGGTTCCGATGAGGGCCCACGGCGTGAGATCGGACGCACCCGCCAGCCCAAAATACAGATAAGGCACCGGCGTGCTGCCGCTGCGGCTGAATCTCACGCGACCCCGCAACGTGGTTCCAGGATAAAAGGGTTCGGCTGAATATACATACGCGCCTCCTCCCGCGTTGGACACCGTCATGATGCCGTCGGCGATCTTCGGCGCGTACGTGCCGCCGCTCCAATTCGTGCTCACCCATTGAGCGCTCAGCGAATCGCCCGAAAAGTCGTCATGAAACGCCGGGGGCAATCGCAATTCGCCGTCCTCGTCCTCGCTGATAACCAGCCCGTCAATGGCGCCGCTGCGAAAGTCAGCAACCGTGGTCTGTACCCACGAGGACGATGCGGTGGTAAACGAAAGAACGCCGGAACGCACCGTGTTGCCGCCTGGATCGGCAGAGGTGACCTGAAAGTAGTAGGTCGAATTCGGATGGAGTCCGCTTAACTCCACCTTGTGACTGGTGACAAATGCGGAGGTGCTCCGATGAAAATCCAGGTCCAGAGCGTTCAAGCCGTAATCCACGCGACTGTTGGCAGGCGCGTCGGTGTCCCAGACAATGGCCGCCGTCGTATCGGTGACATTCTCCACCCGCAGGCCCGAGATGCCCGGCGGCGTGGTCTCGGAACCATAGACCGCGACAACGTGCCCCGTCGCCGCCTGCGTCGTAAACAGGCCATACTCGCGCCCTTTGATCGCTTGAAGAGAAAATCCGACCGGATTGCCCGCGAATGTCGCTGATTTCAGAGCGTTGCTTCCAATCCATCTGGGCAGCATGATCGTCAGGTTCTGTCCCGAAACAGAGGTCGAGAATCCAAAGGAAAGCGTGGCGTTGGTCCACTGGATATTCTCAAACCGGGCTATGTTCCGCGCCTTGACAAAATCCAGCAACCTCTCCGCCGTCCATATCGGAATGCCGTTGTTTTGAGCGTAAGCCCACACTTCGTTGGCCCACGCATGAGTGATATCGCCTCCGATGTTGTTATACCGAACAGGATGGACATTGATGACAAACGCCGAATAGTTTCCCGCCTGCGCGGCGACGAACATGTCTTTGACAACCTGGACCGCCTGGGCCGCGGTATAACCTTTGTCGTCGAACCACTCATCCGGCCATTCGGTCAGCACCTGGTAAACCGACAGCAGATGGCCGGCTTCGTCACACAGCCTTTGCGGGAGACCGCTGCCGGTGAAGTACCCGTCGGCGTTGTCACCCTGGCCCTGCAGAAACGGCAGGTAGTGATAATAGTTACAGTCCAGTTCCGTGCCGTTGTCCGCTTCGATCTTTGCCATGTCCACCCAACCACACCAGTCGATCGTATGGCTGCGCGCCGTGCGCCCGCCATGGCCGAACTTCGCCCAAAGGTTGCTGATGATTTGCTCGTACGCAGGAACGAGCGCGTCCCACGTGTCCGGCCCGCCCCCATAGACGTGCGGTCCCGTCTCATGACCCACGGCGCGCCAGGCAGCTTCCTCAGCCGACGTCGTGTTGGCGATCCCGCTTTCCCGAAGATACAGGGTAAGCCGTCCACCGTAACTGGCAGCGTCATTCAGTATGAGTTCAAAATCCGCGCCCCCGAGGTCTTCGCCATCACCCGTGTTGATCAAAAGCGCTTTCTTTCCGTCCGGCAGATACCACATTCGCGGAATCGGGCGGCTGGACAGGTAGAGAATCAGATTGGCCAGGAACCGTTGCTTCTCATCCGCCTGCGGAATGCGCATGCGCTCCGGGGCCACCCAGGTTTCCCCCGTCAGCCGAAAGAACGTGTCCGCCGGCCGATAGCCGGGCAGGCCGTCGCCTTCGCTGTTCTGCCATGCGGGATTTCCCTGACGCATCAGCACGACGCTCTTCGCGAGATCAAAGGCAAACGCCACCGCCCGGCCGCTGCCATAGGAGTGAAGCGTTACCGCTGGATTTGTGGAAGGAACGTCGATCGAACTCCACAAGTCAGCGAGAGATACGGCTTCATTCAAAGCGTAGTTGTCGGCCTGCCCGTGGTATTGCAACGAAACGGACGGCAGACCTCCTCCGGGTTCCTGGGCAGTATCGATGGCGAAGAAATGCAGCAACTCCTCCGGCCGGACGCCCAAATAGGTCAGGCCGAACAAATCCGCCAGATCGGAATCGGGCCGCATCGCGATGAGATTTCCTCCGCCGGCGACGTAGTTCCGGAAAAACTGTTCCTGAGCCGGGGAAAGATCCGTTTCGGCCAGCAACACAACGGAAAAGGCCCGCAGATAATTCTCCGGATCGGGCTCCAGCGCCAGGTCACTCAGTTCCACTTCCTTGAATCCCGCCAGGCCTTCTGCAACGAGTATTTCCGAGAGGTAGCCGGCGAACGGATTGGCAGCGTAATTTCCGTTCCGCACCAGAAGCAGCGGATGAGTCGGTTCAGGCAGCCCCGCGCTGAGAGTGGCGCAAGCCGCCAGTAGCAGGCCCGGTATCAGCAACCAGTTCTTCATGTCATCAGCGCAGAGCGGCTGCCGGCGCCCGAGGCGATACCCATTCATTCGCGCACGTCAGGACTGAGCGATTCTCCCTTTTCTCCAGTTCGGATCCTTCCACCGGCCCGCAGTGAAATCCGGCATTTCCACACGGGCGCCATTGCGATCCAACGAAAGACGGGAACAGAAGATGATCGAACTCCACGTGGCTGCGTCGTACACGTCAATCCACGGCTCCCGATCCTCCTGGAGCATTCGCACGAAGTCATAAATGACGTAGTAATCGATCCCACCGTGGCCGCCGACCCGCCGCGCCGTCTCGCCGTCCTTCCGCCAATAGGAATGTTGATATTGATCTCGATGCTTTCCCAGAGGCGACCAGGCATCCGCTTCGCCCTTGGCCGGATTAACCGGTCCGACGAAGATGCCGGAACGCGAATCCCAGCATGCATGGGTGCCTTGCAACAGATAGTAGCGGGAATACGGGCGCGTGTTGGAAAGGCTGTTGTCCAAACGTATCAACCGCCCCCGGGCGGTTCCGATCAGGGTCGTCACAAAATCTCCTTGTTTAAGGACGACCCGGGCCGCATCGGCACCCGCGCCAAACTGCGCAACCGCACCCAGGTGGGACTCGCGTGGAACCGTCATCGCGGTCTGGCACCAGACCAGCCGGTCGCCATCGTTAATGCCGAGCCATTTGCAGCAGGGCCCCAATCCGTGCTGCGGGTAATTGCTGCCGTATACATCGCGTTGCAGTTCTCCACGCCAGGTCAGCCTGCCGTTGGCATCGAAGAAGAGTGAACGGCAATCGTGCAAATAGCTTCCCTCTGCGTAATACGGCTCCCCGAAAACGCCCTCGTGGACCATCCTGTAAATCATCAGGCAGTCGTCACCGTAACTGCAGTTCTCCAGAAGCATGAGCCGTTTCCCCGTCTTCTCCCGGGTCCGTACCAGTTCCCAGCATTCCTCCTCCGTTTGAGGCCCACTGACCTCCATGCCCACATGCTTGCCGCGTTTCATCGCGTCAATGGCCATGGGCGCCAGCCAGTTGACCGGCGTCGCAATCAGAACGGCTTCCAGATCGTCCCGTTCGCAAAGATTGCGATAGTCGTAGTCACCTTTGGAGTAAGCAGCCGGAATGTTGCCGCGTTTCTCCTTGACGAGCGCGATGGCCCTTGCCAGGCGCACCTCGTCGACATCACAGATGGCCGGGATCGTAACGTCAGGGTGCTGATCCAATAGAATCTTTAGGAGCCACAAACCGCGAGGCCCCACACCGATGATTCCCAGGCGAATCGGCTTCCGCGCGGGCCCTTCTCCTGCGTGAAGGGACAGACTGGTCTTTCCCGCAACGGTTAGTGCACCGGCGCCCAGCACGGTTGCGTGCAGGAATCCTCTGCGGCTGATCTTTCGAGGATCGGCGGGATGCATCATCGTATCGGTCTCAACGTTTCGCATTTGAAGCCCGTCACTTTGTAAACGAACATCCACTTGGATGGTTGACGGTGAATCCGATAAAATGACAGCTGCCTGGCCACGGCATACGGGGTTCAGTTCCTTTTTCGGATGGCGCCCGGCGTTCGTTGCAGGATCGGACATTTCTCCAGGTCGCTACAGAACGCCATACTTGTCCCGGTCGTTCTCTCCATTTTCCTCTTCGGCGAGAAACTGAACTGGGGAAAGGGAATCGGGTTGATCCTGGCCCTGGCCGCGTTGCTGATGATGTGGTCGGACAAGAAACTGGAAGAGGCGCAGGCCGCCGGCACGGAGACGGCGTCAACTGGAACAGGCTCACGCTCCAAATGGCTTCCGCTGATGCTTCTTGCCTTTGTGTTGCAGGGACTCGCCGCAGCCAGCCAGAAAACACTGGTGGAGGCTGGTGCGGGAGATTACGTCTGGCAATTTTACGTGGTCCTCTACTGGACGGGATTTGCGGTGATGACATTGCTGAGCATCAGGCGAGAAGCGTTGCCTACCCGGCGGGAGTTTGCGACCGCGCTGGCCATGGCAATGTGCAGCGTCCTCGGGAACATCTCCATTACAAGTGCGATGAACAGCGTGAAAGGCGTGGTGGCGTACCCCGTCAGCAACGGCGGAAGCCTCACTCTGGTAGCCCTCGCCGGCGTTCTGTTCTTTCGAGAAAAAATCCACCCGATCGGCATCGCCGGAATCGCTTGCGGTATCGGCGCAATCCTGGTCCTGGTAATGACCTGATTCAACACCGACCCATTTCAACCTTATGAAACTGTCGGAAATGACCTGGTCCGAAGCGGAACGACTCTCACGTGACACGGTCGTTCTCTTTCCCGTTGCGGCCATTGAACAACACAGTCGTCACCTCCCCTTTGCGACGGACGCGATCCTCTGCGAAGCGGTCGCCACCCGCGTCGAAAGCGCCAACCCATCTCAGGTCCTGTTGCTGCCGTTGCAATGGCTGGGCGCCTCGTCCCATCACCTCGGCATGGCAGGCACCCTGAGCGCCGACCTCGACACCTATCCGCGGCTGCTCTGCGATCCGCTGCGGTGCTTGCTCCGTCACGGTTTCCGAAGGGTGTTCATCCTGAATGGCCACGGCGGCAACGTCGACGGGTTCCACCTGGCCCTGCGACAACTCGCCCTGGAATTCCCGGAGGCACTCCTCAGCGGCGCCAGCTACTGGGACACAGCCGCACCCGAAATCGCCAACATCCTCTCTGGAACCCGGAAGAACGTCGGCCACGCCTGTGAATTTGAGACTTCGCTGATGATGTACTTGCGGCCCGATCTGGTGCGCATGGCAGAAATCAGCGACGACGATTTGAACTATGCCGGGGAAAACCTCAGCGGAGTGTTCATTCCACTGGACATGAAACGGCAAACGCGACACGGCGGCTCCGGTCAGGCCACGCTCGCCAGCGCCGAAAAGGGCAAAGCCCTGCTGGATGCCGTCGTCAGCAAGACGTCAGAGAGGATTCGCACCCTGGCGGCCATGCAATGGCCGTGATTTCTCCAGGAGGCTCGAACCGGATTCGCCTATGCCGACAGATCACGCCGTCACCCCGTGGAAAGCAGGCGTTTCGCGCAGGATCATCACACCCCCGCCCCATGTCGAACTGGCCGGCCTGGGCTACTACCTGAATCGCACCAGCGAACGCGTCGCTGACGATCTGGCCGCCACAGCCCTGGTCATCGAAGACCGATGGGGGCAGTCGGTGGCCATCGTCGCCATCGACCTGATGTACTGCGAAGAATCCTTCACCCGCAATATCCGGTATCGCGCCTCCTCTCAAACGGGTATCCCGCCCCACGCCATTTGCGTCAACTGTTCACACAGCCACAACGCTCCCACCGCCGGGTTCATTCGGGGCGCAGGCGAAATCAACCCGGAATACCTCGCCGACGTGGTCACTCACGCCGTGGAGGCAATCACCGAGGCCTGGCAGCGCCGCCAACCCGCCGTGCTTCGAGCAGGTTCGGCTGAAGTGGATGGACTGACCATCAACCGAACGCGTGAAAATGGACCAGTCGATCGCCGGTTGGGTGTGCTGCGCGTCGATACCCCCGATGGAGCGCCCCTCGCCGTAGCGATCAATTTCCATTCCCACCTGACCGCTCATTTTGAACAGAACATGCGCGCCGTCAGCCGGGACTGGCCAGGCGAGTTGATCGACAAACTGGAAGCACAGCTCCCGGGTGTCACGGCGCTCTACCTCCAGGGCACCTGCGGCGACGTGAACCTGCGCCCGGAATTCAACAATACCCACCGCAGCTCCGAGCCCGCCCAACGATTGTTTGAAGAAACAATCCGTGCCTGGACACATGCGCGGCTCATCAACGGGGACACCGTCAAAGCGGTTACATCGACCGTGACCCTTCCAACCCGCCGCTGGCAAATGGAGGAAATCACCAAACCGCGCGAGGAAGCCCTGTACCGTCTGCAAACCGGTGATACCACGGACTGGCTATCGGGCTTCGCCAAGGTGATCGTCGGCGTTCCGGAACGACTTCCGTTGCGCTATGGCGGGAGCGTAGCCAAAGCCGTCGCCGCCGCCTGCCGTTTCATGATCGAATGGTCGGACTCGGTCCTGTCGGATCTTCAAACGCGGCCGGAGTTTTTTGAAACGGAAGTCCAGGCAATTCGTCTCGGAGATCTCTGGTTCGCCGCTCATCCGTCGGAGATGTTCACCACGACCGGCCTCTCGATCCGCAAGCACTGGCCCCACCCCGATCTGTTCATGCTCGGTTATTCCAACGGGTCGATCGGCTACCTGCCCGACGCCTGCGAAGTGGAACGGAAGAGCTACGCGGCCTATCAGTCTCCCAAATTCACCGGCCAGTTTCCTTTCACCGCCCAATCGAGCGACGTGATGGTCGAAGGAATCCTGGCCGCGTTGAAAGAAACCTGTTGAGCCTATCGGCTTCAGGAATTCTGTTGATGATGCGGGACTCCTGTCTCAAACCGTGAACACAACGATGCAGTCCAGGCCCAAAAAATCTCAAAACGGGAGTTCGACCCGAAAAAACTCCCGCTCACAAGGGACGCAGGCGGATCTGGCCTACAAAGAACTCAGCCATCGCATTGTTATCGGCGAGATTGCGCCTAACGATCGAATCACCGAACAGTTCTGGGCCAGGAAATTGTCGGTCAATCGCGCCGCCATCCGGGAAACGCTCACCAGATTGCTGGGCGAAGGGCTCGTCCGACGCGGCGAACGGGGCGGCTTCTTTGTTGCTGAAATGTCCGAGGCCGAACTGCACGAATTGCGCGAACTGCGCGAAATTCTGGAAACCGGAGCATTCAGCCTGGCGTGCGACAAGGCGACCGCCCGGGAGATCAGGGAGATTGAAGAAGCGTGCAATGATTTCGCCCATTTCGTCGAAAAGTCCTATTACACGGGCGCGCACGAGGCGGATCTGCGCTTTCACCTGCTTCTTATGAAGGCCTCCGGAAATGCGCGCCTGGCTGAACTCTATCAGCGCTCGCACATCCCGCTCTTCCAACGCAAACGGGCACCGGCAACAATCGATCTCGAAGAGTTTCTACAGACTGAAAAAGAGCACCGTTTGATTGTCGAAGCCCTGCGCAAAAAAGACAAACGCCTGGGAATTCAACACCTCAGAAATCATTTCAATCGTGGCGAACGCGACGCACTGGCGTGACCATTCAGGCTCGCAGTCAAACGGAGAGGTTCCGTCGTCACGCAATCAGGCCGGTCATGGATCTGTCTGCATCCCGGGTCAACGGTTCGCGACGCGCACGCTCTCTCTTTCAGGGCCGGTTCAAGGGGGTGTTGATCCAGGAACAGAGCAACAAAAAAAGGCAGTGGGGTCGCATCTAAATATGTCAAAACTCTTTAGAAATGTCCCCGTTTCGACTCAGGAGAAAATGTCCCCTTCATGTTTGCAGTTGTGCCTTTGCGTTGGTCTTTGAGAAGGGGGATGCAGGGAGGCCGGAGCGAAGCG
>Ga0116168_1000075_pt1 | contig 99294 bp, 85 predicted proteins | sample AD_UKC129_MetaG_FD_89795 | JGI IMG/M metagenome (GOLD analysis project Ga0116168, IMG submission 89795) | Active sludge microbial communities of municipal wastewater-treating anaerobic digesters from Canada - AD_UKC129_MetaG | ecosystem: Engineered > Bioreactor > Anaerobic > Digestate | place... | reverse complement strand
TTTCTTTAAAATCTTCAGGTATCCTTTTTGGTCTGCCTTTACTGTTTATACAAACCATTGTTGTTTCAATCTTTGTGGTAATTTTTTCATCTCTGAATATCTCATGATATAAGATAAAATAGGCATTTTTTACTTTCTTAACAGAGGTTTTTATTGTTATAAGTTCGCCATATCTCACCTTATCTATTAGGTCAAGGTGTACAGTTTTGACGATTAGATATGTGTCTTTTTTTTCCCATTCAGGCAGAAAGATACCTATAGATGATAGAAACTCGAACCAGGATTTTTCAACAAATTTCAAATAGTTGGCAAAATATACAACACCTCCTGCATCTGTATCCTGGTAATATATTCTTGTTTTAAACATGAACCTTTAAATAACATTTTGACCTTCAATAATCAATTGTAAATCTAATTGGCAGCCTTTTTCATTGCAAAAGGATACTTTCATGGTTAAAATGGTATTGTTTATGGATATTGAAAAGGCATACGAAAGGGCAAAAAAAGACCTTGTATTAATTAAAGCAAATGACCCTGTGTTTTTTTTAGATAATTATACAGACAACAAAGATATAGAGATTGCCGGTTTTCTCGCATCTCAGTTTGCATATGGTAGGATAGATGTATTTAAAAGATTTTTAAAGGTATTATTCGAAAGGATCGGTAAAGGCCCGTATATTTTTTTAAAATCAGGTGATTTCTCATCTCTTTCAGGCTTATATTATAGATTTCAGAAAGAAGCAGATATTATAGCGCTCCTTAAAACATTAAAGGGGATTATAGAAGACTTTGGCAGCATAGGTGGCATGGTAAAAACATTTTATTCAAAAGAAATTGTCGCTACCTTTAATGATATTAGAAGATACCTTTTCAATAACAGTAAAGACCTTACATTCTTTTTTCCAGTACCATCACCTTCTAATCCTATGAAAAGGTGGAACCTTTTTCTAAGATGGATGGTAAGAAAAGACGATATAGACAAGGGATTGTGGGATTTTATAGATAAAAAGGCATTAATAGTGCCCCTCGATACGAATCTATTTAAAATAGGAAGGTGTATGGGCTGGACAAAGGCAAAAGCCCCCTCCTTTAAAGTGGCTTTAGAAATTACAGAAGCATTAAAAAATCTATGCCCCGAAGACCCTTTAAAATATGATTTTTTTCTATGTCATAAAATTGGCATTGCCTTAAACTGTAAAGGCATAAAATCGCAAAATTGTGAAGGGAAATGCCCCCTTTATTAGAATTTTATGAGGTGATGATATGAATTTTATAGATTTTAACATCTTTTTTAAAAAAGGTGCAGAATGGCTTTTATCCAATGGGCTTCGTATACTTTTTATTGTTTTGTTTACATGGTTTTTTTTAAAGTTAAAGAAAAAGGTAACGGAGAGGTTTATAACATTTCTTTTACAAAAAAAGGAGGATGCGGAGTTTCAAAAAAGAACTCAAACACTGGTAACCATTATAAGATATGCCTTAACAGCAGTTATTTTGGCCGTGGCATCGATGATGATTTTAAAAGAACTGGGTATAAATATAGGGCCTGTACTTGCAGCAGCAGGTATTCTGGGTGTGGCATTAGGTTTCGGTGCCCAGAGCCTTGTAAAAGACATTTTAAGTGGGTTTTTTATCATCCTTGAGGACCAGATAAGGGTAGGGGATGTGGTTGAAATCGGGGGGAAAAGCGGCCTTGTGGAAAAAATAGGATTGAAGACAACTGTGCTTAGGGATTTGGCAGGTAATGTGCATTTTGTTCCCAACGGAGAAATCAAGGTCGTAACGAATATGACAAAGGAATATTCACGATATGTTTTGGATATAGGTGTGGCTTATAAAGAGGATGTGGATAAGGTGATGGAGGTGATAAAGGAAATAGATGAGGGCCTAAGGAACGACCCTGATTTTAAAGATGACATAATTGCCCCTATTGAGGTCTTAGGTGTTGACCAGTTTGCAAGCTCATCGGTTATTATAAAGGCAAGAACAACCACGATGCCTCTAAAACAATGGCGTGTAGGCAGGGAGTTTAACAGGCGTATAAAGAAAAGATTCGACGAACTGGGCATTGAAATCCCCTTTCCCCATATGACGCTTTTTATGGGCACAGATAAAGAGGGCAATCAGCCACCTATAAGGATTATTAATGAAAGTGAATAATAAATATCTTATGTATTTTTTGTCTTACAAATCATAATCAGGGAATCTAAGATGTCCTTGAAATTGATTTTTCAATTCAGGCAGTTACCATTGGAGTTATAAATTTTATTTACAATCCTTAATATAATGTGTAACATTAACAAATGTTTCATATAATTGCCACTATTGCCACTGTCCTTCACATATATAAAAAATGTCCTAAATGTGGGTATGCACAAAAATTTGAAGGCAAGAAAAAGGGTGATGAGGTAGAATGTAAAAGATGCAAACACAGATTTATAATAAAATAGATTGGAGGTTTATTGCTTTTGTGAGTTATTTGTTGTAGATTTTCTATACTTATGAAATTCAAGGTAATAAGCCTCGGTTGTCCAAAAAACCTCGTAGAGTCTGAATATTTAATACATAAATTGGAATCAGTGGGTCATGTGAATACCGATGAATGTGACGCTGTTATTATCAATACCTGTGCATTTATATCAGATGCAGTTAGGGAATCAATAGCAACTATTCTCTCTGAGGCAAAGGATGATAATAAGATAATCGTTACAGGTTGCATGGTAGAAAGATATAAGCATAAGCTCCCCGATTTGTTGCCTGAGGTAGATCTTTTTGTAGGAAGAAACTATTATAATGAGATAGAGAAGATTATTGAAAAAAAAGGGTTTTTTTATAAAAAAGGGATATTTTCAGATACATTTCCGAGAAAGATACTTACCAGGACACCCACTGCCTATCTAAAGATTTTAGAAGGCTGCAACAATAAGTGCAGTTATTGTACGGTCCCTGATATCAGAGGACCTGTGATATGTAAACCCATTGAGGATATAAAAAGAGAGTTTTTGTGGTTGATTGAAAAAGGCTATAGAGAGATAAACATAATAGGTCAGGATATAGGTTCGTATGGATTGGGCACAGGTGCAGACCTTACAACTCTCTTAAAAGAATTGCTTATGATTCCAGGTGATTATTATATTCGGCTTATGTATATACACCCTAAACACATAGATGTTAAGCTATTGAATCTGATTAAAGGGGATGAAAGGATAATAAAATACCTCGATATGCCCATCCAGCATTCTGAAGATAGAATTCTTTCAGCAATGAATAGAGGTTATACAAAGGCTTATCTTGAATCACTCCTTGAAACCATAAAAGAAAAGATACCTGAATGCACAATAAGGACAACGGTAATTGTAGGTTTTCCCAAAGAAACAGAGGATGATTTTAATGCACTCTGTGAATTTATAAAAAAATGGAAGTTTGACAATCTCGGTGCATTTATATATTCAAAAGAAGAGGGGACACCTGCATATAAATTAAAAGGTCATATAAAAAAACAGACAAAAACCAAAAGGTTTAGTATCTTAATGGAGTTACAGAAGTCTATATCAAAAGAAAATTTAAAGAAAATGATAGGAAAGGACTGCCTCGTAATAATTGAAGAAAAAACTAAAGATATGGCAATAGGCAGGCTTATCATGCAGGCACCAGATATTGACGGCATTGCATTTATAAAGGGAGAATGTGAGCCAGGGGAGATTAAACCCTGTAAAATTATAAAAACCCTTGATTACGATGTTATAGTGCGTGTATAGAATTGAAAAGACGAATTTATTAAAGGAAAAGGAGATTTTTTATATGGAACCTATAAATGAGCTAATAGCGGTGAGAAAAGAAAAGGAAAAGATATTGAGGGAGATGGGAATCGATACTTATCCCCAGGAGAGATGGGCATATATAACAACGGAAGAGATTTTAAAGCGTTTTGGCAGCTTTTCTGAAAAAGAACTTGAGGCAATGAATGAGCAGGTATCCATAGCGGGCAGGATAATGTCTTTTCGTGATTTTGGGAAAAGCGCATTTGTCCATATACAGGATAGGGCAGGGAAGGTCCAAATATACTCAAGAAAGGATACATTAAAAACACCGGATTATACGATATTCAAAAAATTCGACATAGGCGATATTATTGGTGTAAAGGGCAGGGTGTTTAAAACAAAGACAGGGGAATTGACAGTCCTTGCAGAAGAGATAAAACTTCTTACAAAGTCTTTGAGGCCACTTCCTGAAAAATGGCATGGCTTGAAAGATGTGGAAGAGAGATACAGAAAAAGATATCTCGATTTAATCGTAACTCCCCGTGTAAAGGATATATTTATTAAAAGGGCGAAAATAATTGATTTTATAAGGGAGTATTTAAAAGAAAGGTCGTTTTTAGAGGTGGAGACCCCGATGATGCATATAATACCCGGTGGTGCTGTGGCAAAACCCTTTGTTACGCACCATAATGCACTGGGGATTGACCTGTATTTGAGGATTGCCCCTGAACTCTATTTGAAGAGATTGATTGTAGGAGGGCTTGAGAGGGTATTCGAGATAAACAGAAATTTCAGAAATGAAGGTATATCAGTGAAACATAATCCGGAATTTACTATGCTTGAGTTCTATTGGGCATATGCTACGTATGAAGATCTAATGGAATTTACAGAAGAAATGATTTCATCACTTGTATTTAAACTTTTTAATTCCTATAAGGTTTCTTATAATGAAAAAGAAATAGATTTTTCAAGGCCATGGAAGAGGCTTACCATGATGGATGCCTTAAAAGAATTCGGAGGGGTTGATATAGAAAGTCTATTAAAATCTGATAAACTATTGGAGTTTGCAAAGGAATTAGGAATGGAATCGCCAGAGAAGGAAAAGAAAGGGAAACTCATTACAAAGATCTTTGAAGACATATGCGAAAGCCATCTTATTCAACCTACATTTATAACAGATTATCCAGTTGAGGTCTCTCCCCTTGCAAAGAAAAGTAAGACAAATCCGGAATTAACGGAAAGGTTTGAACTGTATATTTCAGGTATGGAAGTGGCGAACGGGTTTAACGAACTAAACGATCCTGAAGATCAGAAGTCAAGGTTTTTGGAGCAATTAAAGGAAAAAGAGGAAGGTGCTTCAATGGATGAAGATTATATAGTTGCCCTTGAATATGGCCTTCCACCCACAGCAGGAGAGGGTATTGGCATTGACAGACTCACTATGCTACTAACTAATAGTCCCTCTATAAGGGAAGTGATACTTTTCCCCCTTTTAAGGCCTTAAAATTATGGATTATGAAACCCTAATTGGTCTTAGGTATCTTCGCTCAAAGAGAAAAGAAGCGTTTATTTCCTTTACCACATGGATATCCATAATAGGGATTGCCATAGGTGTGATGGCACTCATAGTTGTTATAGCAGTGATGACAGGTTTTCAGAACGAAATAAGGGAAAGGATATTAGGTATTAATCCACATATCCTCGTTCTCAATTTAAACGAAGAGATAAAAGAACCAAAGCATATTGTGGATATTATTAAGCAATCAAAGGAAGTAACAAATGCGTTTCCCTTTGCCACATTTCAGGCAATGATTCAAAGCGGCAGACAATTGTCTGGTGTAATAGTCAAGGGTATTAATCCTGAAGACATGGTGTTTATGAAAAAACTTATAAAAGAAGGTAGCATTGAATCTTTAAATGAAAAAGGAAATATACTCATAGGGAAGGAACTGGCAAAGCATCTCGGTTTATTCAATGGTGATTATATGTCTCTTATGGTGCCTTTTGCAGGCGTTTCGCCAATGGGCGCTATTCCTGAAACCTTCAGGGCAAGGGTAGGGGGTGTGTTTGAGACAGGGATGTACGAGATAGACAATACCCTTATAGTTATGTCTTTAAAAGATGTGGAGGAAATGCTGGGGATTAAGGCAACTGGCATTGAAGTAAAGGTTAAAGATGTTTACAGGGTTAACGAAATCAGAAGGGAGATCATAAAGAATCTGGGATTTGGATTTTTTGCAAGGACATGGATAGAGATGAACAGGAACCTTTTTTCTGCCCTAAAGCTTGAAAAGATAGCTATGTTTATTATCCTTGCCCTTATAATATTTGTAGCCAGTTTTAATATTATAAGTTCTCTTGTAATGACCGTCATGGAGAAGAAAAAGGATATTGCAATATTAAAGGCAATGGGTGCTAAAAAAAGGAGCATAATGAAGATATTTATGGTGGAAGGTATAACGATTGGTATAATTGGTGCACTAATTGGATCCTTAAGCGGATATTTAATCTATGAGATTATAAGAAGGTATAAAATAATTAAACTACCTGAAGATATATATTACATAACCACACTCCCTGTAAAAATAAGTCTCTTTGATGTTATACTCGTTGCATCTATAACAACGGTGATTTGTGTGCTTTCTACCATTTACCCCTCTTTTAAGGGGGCTAAGATAGATCCAGTTGAGACTTTAAGGTATGAATAGGCAATGAACGATATTATTCTAAAGGTATCCAATATCACAAAAATTTTCAAAAAGGATAGTAATGAGATAAATGTCATCAAGGGGATAAGCCTTGATATTTTACAAGGAGACTTTGTTACCATAATGGGACCTTCAGGTGCTGGAAAAAGCACTTTCCTTCATATATTAGGGACACTTGATAAGCCTACAAGCGGGGAAATCTTTTACAGGGGAGAAAATATAAGTAAATACAATGAGGAACAGGCAAGTAATTTCAGAAGTGAAAAGATAGGCTTTGTATTTCAGTTTTATCATCTTCTTCAAGATTTTACCGTTATAGAAAATATTGCCATGCCCCTTTTCATAAAAAGGGTTAAAATGGATAAGGCGCTTAAAAAGGCAGAGATCTTTTTGGAGATGATGGGTCTAAAGGACAGGAGAAATCACAAACCAGGGGAGTTGTCTGGAGGTGAGCAGCAAAGGGTAGCAATTGCGAGGGCACTTATAAATGAACCGGAAATCATTCTTGCCGATGAACCAACAGGCAACCTCGATAGAAAGACCGGTAAAGACGTTTTGAATTATATCCTTAATATATACAATGAATTTTCAGCAACCCTTATCCTTGTAACGCATGATCCTGAACTGGGCTCGATGGGTAAAAGGAGGCTTAATATGATAGACGGTGAACTTTTTGAAATAAAAAATTGAAAAAAATGTTGAATATTTTTTTGAATAAAGAGTATAAACTATTTATGGATGCAGTTTTAAACTGCATTATAACTAAATTTTAAAAAGGAGGGGTTTTATGACAAAGGCAGAATTGGTAAATCAGATGGCTGAAGCCGCAGGAATCAAAAAGGCAGCCGCAGCAAATGCTTTGGATGCGTTCGTGGAAGGGGTAAAAGGCGCATTGAAAAAAGGTGAAAAAGTAACCCTTGTTGGATTCGGAACATTTTCTGTTTCAAAGAGAAAGGCTAGAAAGGGTAGAAATCCAAGAACAGGTAAAGAGATTAAGATTCCAGCAAAGAATGTGCCCAAATTCACTCCTGGTAAAGCACTGAAAGAGGCAGTGTAAAGGTAATTAAAGATGCTTTTAAAGGCCTTCGCAGATTACTGCAAAGGCCTTTTGTTTTGTTTGGACTTAAAAATTTCATGAACAAAGTGTTAATTAGAGTCTGCATTTCATTAAATTTATCTATCTTAATTAAAATATAGGTATTCTCTTTATTATTTTTTCAATCAAATCCTCTGAAGCATCTAAGGGTGAGGTGAAGCTTTCCTTAAAGACAATATCACCGTTTTCTTTCCCGAGCATTATGTGTAGGTTAAGTATATCGTTTTTAATTGAGGCATTGATGCCAAGGGGCATATGGCATCCACCACCTATCTTTTGCTGAAGAGTCCTTTCTATTTCTATCTCTCTACGGGTAATCTTATGGTCTATTGGTCTTAAAAGTTCTTTTATTTCTTCGTCGCCCCTTACCTCTATACCTATTGCACCTTGCCCTGCAGGAGGGACCATGATATGGATAGGCAAAACCTCTTTTATCTCATTTTGAAAACCCATTCTTTTTACTCCGGCATAAGCGAGAATAACTGCATCCACCTTTTTTTCTTTTAATCTTTTTATCCTTGTATCCACATTACCCCTGAGTTCTATTATATCTAAATTTTTATTGATATTAAGTAATTGCGCCTTTCTTCTCAAACTGCTCGTTCCTATTTTTGCTCTATTTTTTATACTTTGTAAGCTTTCATAAACATCTGATATAAAAACATCTCTTGGATCTTCTCTTTTGAGCACTGCCCCTAATATTAATCCTTTTTCCAGTTCTACAGGGAGGTCTTTTGCACTATGCACAGCCATGTGGATTTCTTTTTTTAAAAGTGCCTCCTCAATTTCCTTTACAAAAAGCCCCTTGCCCCCGATTTTATGAAGGGGTTTATCCCAGATTGTATCACCTTTTGTTTTAATAATTTTTATTTCAAAATCATAATGGGGATAAACATGCTTTAGACTCTCTATTACAATGCCTGTTTGTTTTAGGGCGAGGCTACTACCCCTCGTGCCTATTGTCCATTTTTTCTTCTGCATCGTTTTCATAATTAAAGAGTTTTTTTACTAATTCGAGAATTTCCGGCCTTCTTTCTTTTTTTATTAGCAATAAATGGGGATGGATAATTTTGTTCACTATATTTTTTGTGAGAACCTCTATATTTTTAATCGTATCGTCGTCGAGGTGTTTTATCTTTTTTATCATCTTGTTAAACTCTTCAGACCTTATTAGTTCAGCCCGATCCACTACGTGAGTTATAAGTGGATGCGTTTCCAGTTGTCTAAGCCATTGAGAAAATTTTACTATTTCATCGTTTATAATCGTTTTTGCATATTCAGATTCTTTTAATCTATTTTTAAGATATTTTGCAGAAAGCCCTTTTAAATCGTCTATATTATAAAGATAGATATTTTCAAAATCATTTATTCCAGGCTCGATGTCTCTCGGCATGGCAATGTCTATAAAAAAGATAGGCCTATTCTTTCTCTTTTTCATGACCGGGATCATATCTTCCTTTTTAATAATGTAATTATCTGCGCCGGTAGATGAAAGAACCATATCTACCCTTGTAAGGAATTCAGATAATTCTTCAAATCTACATGGTTTGCCGGAGACGATTTCCGAGAGGGCCTTTGCCTTCTCGAAGGTTCTATTGGTTATATATATCTCTTTTAGACCCTCCTTTTTAAAATGTTTTAGCGCTATTTCACACATTTCACCAGCGCCTATTACGAGTATCTTTTTGTTTGATAGGTCTCCAAATATATGCCTTGACAGTTCAACGGCCATAGAGCTTATGGATACAGGATTATAACCTATTTTTGTTTCTGTCCTTACCCTTTTTGCCACGTGGAATGCCCTGTGGAATAGTCTGTTTAAATAGAACCCTGTTGTGCCCAAAAACGTTGCTGCCCTGTATGCATCTTTTACCTGTCCCAGTATCTGGGGCTCTCCTATTACCATAGAATCAAGACCTGATGCTACAGAAAACAGATGCCCATATGCATCTTCATCAATGAATGTGTATGTATATTTATCGAGCCATTCTATTTCTGCATTTAATGTCTCTGAAAGTATCTCTTTTAATATGCTTATCCCTTCATGAGGATGTTTTATTGCAAGGTAAACTTCAGTTCTATTGCAGGTGGATAATACAACAGATTCATTTAGATTTTTTTCTTTTAAAGTTTTCAAAAGGGCCTCAAGCTTATCCTCTGAAACAAAAAACCTCTCCCTTACATCAATGGGGGCGGTATTGTGATTTAATCCGAAAACCAGTATATGCATTTTTAAACTTTAATAACACCTTTAAAACATATAATAAAGCCTACTATGTTTTTCACAGATACGAGTGCAACCCTCCTATAAAAAAATTCACACCTATAAAAGTAAATAAGATAGAAAAAAATCCCAATATCATCATATATGCAGTTTTTTTACCCCTCCAGCCAATGGCAAGCCGGTTGTGTAATAATATGGCATATACAATCCATGTTATAAGGGACCATGTCTCCTTTGGATCCCAGCTCCAGTAAGCGCCCCATGCTACCTTTGCCCATATAGACCCTGAAATAATGCCTATTGTTAAAAATGGAAATCCATAAGAAATGCAAATATAATTGATCCTGTCGAGGGTTTCAAGGGATGGCATACGGTTTATTATGGACATTATCTTTTTTTGTTTTATAGACCTTTCCATAATGAGATAAAAAACAGAGATAAAAAAACTCATTAAAAAAACAGCATTTCCTGCAAAACAGAAAAACGTATGAATGGGCAACCAGTAGCTATTAAGTGCAGGGGGAAGGGGTTTTATCTCTGAAGGAAGAATATTTGACCAAACAACTAACACAGATATAGCAGGCAGCACGATGGCCCCTAAAATACCTGTTTTATAAATGCCTTTAAGATAGATAAAAAAACCGGCTAAACATAAAGCAAAAAAAGATAAAGATTCATGAAGATTTGTAATAGGGGTGTAACCAGCTTCGAAAAATCTTACAACGATTGCCGTTATATGACAAATAAAACCAAGAATCAGTAGGTAATGGGCTGTTTTTTCAATAAGGTTCTTGTTTCTTATTACATAAAAAAGAAACGATAAAGTAGATGCTAAATAAGCTATTAATGCTATATACAAAAAAAATCTATTCATGTTATCTCAAATACCTTTTTTTCAGTTCTGAAACACTCAAACCTATGATTTCATTCATGGGGTTATTCTTTATTTGCCTCATAATTATTTTCCTTTGTTTTGGGTCCAAAACCTCTTTTAGTATTATTTTTCTTAATCTGCCGATTTTTTTTACATACTTGATATGGTCTTCTGTTAAAACTTGCTTTATCTTTTCTTTAAAGACCCTTGCAAACATTGGAAGTGTTCCTGATGTGGAGATCGCTATTGTTACAGGGCCTTTCTTTACCATAGAAGGAACTATAAAATCGCAGAAATCAGGGTCATCTACGACATTAGCTATAATCCCCATTTCTTCGGCATCTTTTTTTATTTGGCGGTTAACTTCTTTTTTGTCAGTGGCAGCAAATACTATAAATGCACCTTCTAAGTCACCTTTTTTATAGTCCCTTTTTATTATCTCTAACTTTCCTTTTTCTTCAAGGGTTATAAGCCTCTTTGTAATGGAAGGGGCTATGACCCTAACATTAGCACCGCATTTTATAAGGATTACTGCCTTTCTTTCTGCAACTTGACCCCCACCTATAATAAGGCATAATCTTTTTTTTAGATTGAGAAAAATAGGATAATAACTTCTATCTGACGATTTTGAAGTCTGTAAATTCGTTTTTATATTCTTCATATCTCACTTCTATATCTTCCACAACTGCACCTTGAGGGCCTCTTCTGCTCCAGGCAATGATTTTTTCTATGCTATCTTCGCCTCCCTCACACACCATTTCAACCCTTCCATCAGGTAAATTTCTCACCCATCCTTTGATGCCCAGTTGTTTTGCCTGCTGGGAAGTAAAATGCCTGAAAAACACCCCCTGGACAATGCCTTTTACAAATATATGAACCCTTTTCATAATGCTTCCCTTATGTTATTATGTTGATAAAAGCCAGTTTGTGTTATAAATTAACATACATAATTTATTTAATCAAAATTTAATTAATGATAATTAAAAGGAGGTGTCGGACTTGTATAGATTGGGATTAGATATTGGTTCTGTGAGCATAAACGTTATTTTAATGGACGATAAGGAAAGGATAGTCCATAATGAATATATAAGACACAGAGGAAGGCCCATTGAACTTGCAAAAAATATACTTCAAGATTTAACTGTTAAATTTGACATAGATTTTATTGCCACAACAGGAACAGGGGCAAAACTTTTTTCTCAGATGGTAGGCGCAACCTTTGTAAACGAAATCGTTGCTCTAACAAGGGCCTTTAATCATTTATATCCCCATGTAAAAACCGTGATAGACATAGGTGGTGAAGACTCAAAACTTATAATATTCGAAGAGGAATCAGCAGGCAAAAGGCTTAAGATAAAAGATTTTTCCATGAATGCCCTATGTGCTGCAGGCACAGGCTCATTTCTCGATCAGCAGGCATCGAGACTGAGATTTACCATAGAAGAATTCAGTAACATTGCGTTAAAATCAAAGAATCCCCCGAGGATAGCAGGAAGATGTACCGTATTTGCCAAATCAGACATGATTCACCTCCAGCAGATAGCAACTCCTGACTATGAAATAGTCTCTGGTTTATGCTATGCCCTTGCAAGAAATTTTAAAAGCAATGTGGCAAAGGGAAAAAACATAATAAAACCTGTAGCATTTGTAGGAGGCGTTGCAGCAAATGCAGGTATGAAAAGGGCTATAAAGGATGTTTTTTCATTAAAGGATGAAGAATTTATAATCCCCGAGCTTTTTACCTCTATGGGTGCAATAGGTGCTGTTTATACGGTTTTAGACGAGCCTTCTTTAAAAACAGAGTTTCTTGGATTTGAGAGGATAAATGATTATCTTATCCACAACGAAAACGTAGAAACGCTGGAAAAACTTGAACTTTCAAAAGAAAACATAAATGTGAATTATTATATAAAATCCATAGATAAGAAAACCGATGCATATCTCGGAGTGGATGTAGGTTCAATAAGTACAAACCTTGTCCTAATAGACAAAGACAAAAATGTCCTTGCCAAGAGATATTTAATGACAGAAGGTAGACCACTTGAGGCAGTAAAAAGAGGTCTTGCAGAAATTGGTGAGGAGATTGGGGATAAGATAAACATATTAGGTGCTGGCACAACTGGTTCGGGAAGATATCTCACAGCAGATTTTATAGGTGCAGATATAGTAAGGAATGAAATTACTGCCCAGGCAGAGGCGGCAATAAATATTGACCCTGAGGTGGATACCATATTCGAGATAGGAGGTCAGGATTCAAAGTATATAAGTATAGATAACGGCGTTGTTGTTGACTTTGAGATGAATAAGGCCTGTGCAGCAGGCACCGGATCTTTTCTTGAAGAGCAGGCAGAGAGGCTTGGCATATCCATAAAAGAGGAATTCGGTAAATTAGCCCTATCTTCGGAAAGACCTATAAAGATGGGCGAGAGATGCACCGTATTTATAGAATCTGACCTTGTGCATCATCAGCAAAGGGGTGCAAAAACAGATGACCTTGTAAGTGGATTATCATATTCTATAGTTGCCAATTATCTTAACAAAGTGGTAGGAGACAGAAGGATTGGCAAGAAAATTTTCTTTCAAGGTGGAACTGCTTTTAATAAAGGTGTTGTTGCGGCATTTGAAAAGACGCTTGGTAGACCCATCAAGGTTCCGCCTCATCATGATGTAACAGGGGCAATCGGTGTAGCAATACTTGCAATGAAGGAGCGGAACTGGGAAAAGAGTAGTTTCAAGGGTTTTGATTTAAGTAAAAGGCGTTATGATATTGAAACTTTTGAGTGTAAGGGTTGTGAAAACCTCTGCGAGATAAGAAAAGTAACTGTTGAGAACGAAGCACCTCTATATTATGGCAGCAGGTGTGAAAAATACGATGTTGTGAGACGTGTAGAGAAAAAGGATATAAAAGACCTTTTTAAGGTAAGGGAAGAACTGTTATTTAATGTTTATGATAAAGAAACAGAGGGAGAGGTAATAGGCATACCAAGAATACTTTATATGCATGAATATATTCCTTTCTGGAAGGCATTTTTAACAGAACTTGGCTTTAAGGTTGTCTTTTCTGATCCCACAAACAAAAAGATAATTAGAGATGGCGTTGAAAATATAATAGTAGAATCTTGTTTTCCCATAAAGCTTGCCCATGGTCATATATTGAATTTAATTAAAAAAGGTATTAAAAAGATTTTTATACCCAGTATAATAAACTTAAAAAGCCCTGCAAAGCACATTTCCAATACCTTTGCATGTCCCTATGCACAATCCATACCTTATACAGTTAAGGCATCCATAGATTTTAATTCGTATGATGTTGAGTTGCTTTCACCAGTAGTATATTTTGGAATGGGCGATGAAACCACATTTGCAAATCTTAAAAAATTTGGCAAGACAATAAAAAAATCAACAAAAGAGATAAAAAAGGCATTTAATATTGCAAAAGAGGCACAAAAAAGGTTTTATGAGAAATGTCTTGATGAAGGAAGAAGATTTTTATCTGATGTTGCCGATGATGAGAAAATAATGGCAATTATAGGAAGACCTTACAACAGTTGTGACCCCGGTGCAAACTTAAATATCCACAAGAAACTTATAGACCTTGGTGTAAAACCCATTCCCCTTGATATGTTACCGCTTATGGAGGGTATTGAAGAGGATGAAAACTTAACTGACATGTATTGGGGATATGGTCAGAGGATTTTAAGGTCAGCCACAATTGTAAAGAAACACGATAATTTTTATGGTGTTTATATTACTAATTTCGGTTGTGGCCCTGATTCTTTTATTACCCATTTTTTCAAAAAAACTATTAAAGGAAAACCGTTTTTACAACTCGAAATAGACGAACACAGTGCAGATGCTGGGATAATCACAAGGCTCGAGGCTTTTCTCGATAGCATTAAAAATGCAAAAATAGAGAAAAAAATAGAGATAATTAAACCTGTTTTGTTCACAAAGGACGGGAATAACAGAAAATTATACATACCTTATATGTGTGACCATTCTATTGCCCTTTCAGGCGCGTTTAAGGCCTGTGGGGTAGATGCTGAGGTAATGGAAGAATCTGATGAAAATACTGTAATACTGGGAAGAAAATTTACATCAGGAAAGGAGTGCTATCCCTGTATATTAACAACAGGTGACATGATCAAGACTACACAGAGAGATGACTTTGACCCTGAAAAAAGTGCATTTTTTATGCCTTCTGGTTCAGGTCCATGTCGTTTTGGTCAATACAACAGGTTTCATAGACTTGTCCTTGATGAATTGGGTTTTAATAATGTTCCCATTTATGCACCAAATCAAGATGATCGTTTTTATAAAGAACTCCATATTGTGGGAGGTAAATTTTCCCGCCTTGGATGGAGGGCGATTGTTGCTACAGATATGGTTATTAAATTACTTCACGAGACAAGACCTTTTGAGGTAAATAGGGGAGATACGGATAAAATTTACAAAAAGGCCATTGAACTTATAAAAAATAGTGTTGAGAAAGGCGGAGAGGATTTAGAAGATATTTTACAGGGTATTCTAAAAGAATTCTTAAACATTAAAAAAACAGGAGAGAAAAAGCCAATTGTAGGCATTGTGGGTGAGATATATATAAGGTCGAATAGATTTAGCAACAATGACCTTGTAAGAAAAATAGAGGAGTTTGGTGGAGTTGCCTGGCTTGCACCAATTGCCGAATGGATTTCTTATGTGAATTACATGTCAAAACTAAAGAGCATGAAGAATAAAAGGCTTTCCAATCTGTTTAACATCGTCCTTACAGAATATTATCAGAAGAAGGAAGAGCATAAAATAGAGGGCATTTTTGAGCATCATATAAAATACGGCAAAGAACCAAAGATAAAAGATATAATCAGAAAGGCAAGGCCTTATATCCATGTGAGCTTTGAAGGAGAGGCCATACTGACAGTAGGCAAATCCGTTGATTTTATTGAAAAAGGTGTTTCTGGTATTGTAAATGCTATGCCCTTTACCTGTATGCCAGGGACTATATCTTCGGCAATTATGAAACTTATTCAGAACAAATACAATATCCCTGTAATTAATATTGCCTATGATGGGCAGGGTTTAACTAATGTATTAACAAGGCTTGAAGCCTTTATGCATCAGGTAAAAGAAAATTTTTACAGTAATGGATAACCTGGCCGTTGAGATATTATTTATAATAGCGCTTATCTTACTGAACGGGGTATTCTCAGCAGGAGAGATCTCCATCATCTCTTCAAGAAAAAGTAAGGTTAAGGAACTCCTTGAAGGGAGAAACGATTCCAAGGCAAAGACACTTTTTAACATGAAGGAGAACCCAGAGAAGTTTTTATCTTCAGTTCAAATAGGCATCACACTTTTTGGAACCCTTGCATCTGCTATAGGAGGTGTCATTGCCGTTAAACACCTTATGCCATTTATAAATCTTGTCCCTGTGTTAAACAGGTTTTCAGAATCTATTGCTGTTTTTATAGTTGTGGTTATACTTACCTATCTCTTTCTCGTAATAGGAGAGCTTGTTCCTAAATACATCGGTATGAATTATAAAGAAAAGGTTGCCCTTCATATTGCGCCTATCTTTGATTTAACAGGAAGGTTACTGTTTTTTTTCGTAAATGTATTGACTGCATCCACAAATTTTATCATAAAAGGTTTAAATCTTAAGGAGGTTGAAGAGCATATTGGAGAAAAGGAGATAAAAATTTTAATAGAAGAGGGCAGGAGAAAGGGCGTTTTTGACAAAACAGAAGAAGAATTGATTCACAGCGTATTCGAATTTGCAGATAGGTCCGTTAAGGATATAATGGTGCCAAAACCAAAGATCTACGGGATAGATATAAACCAAAAAAACGAAGATATAATAAATTATGTGGTGGAAAACGAATTTTCCCGTTACCCTGTATACAGGGATCACCTCGACAATATCATAGGAATTTTATACCATAAAGACATAACAAAATTCATCGCCTCAAAAGAGCCTTTTAACCTGGAAAAACTTATTAGAAAGCCCTATTTTGTCCCTGAAACAATGGAGATAAGCGTTCTTTTAAAAGAGATGCAAAAAAGACATGTTCATATGGCTGTTGTAGTGGATGAATACGGAACTACAGTAGGTATTGTTACCCTTGAGGATATAATGGAAGAGATTTTTGGTGAAATTATGGATGAAACTGATGTGGATGACAGGATTGAAAGACAAATGGATGGTTCAATTGTCATAGATGGTGCCTTTTCAATAAGAGACTTGAACAATACATTGCATCTGAATCTACCAGAATCGCCGGATTATGAAACACTCGGTGGGTTTATGATGGCAAAGTTACAGGGTATTGCAAAGGGCGGAGAAATTGTAAGGTATGGCAAGTATAAATTTATTGTAGTTGGTGTGGATGAGAGGCGTATTACAAAGGTTAAGCTTGAACATATGCGGCCTAATGTCATAAAGGTAAATAGTAGAAAAGATAAGCAATTAAAAATAGATTGACAAGGACGATGCTCTTTAATACAATCAAATGAAGTAAAAATAAAAAAAGAGGTTTAACATGAAAAGATGCATTTTTTTTATTGTGTTATTTTTCTTTGTTTTCATTGTTTTTAATCCTTTTAACTCTTATTCGCAGACTGTATATTCTGAAGAAACACATGAAAGGGTTAGTGATAAAAGAGGTGAACACATTATTTTCGATTTATTTGTGTTGCGTCCACTCGGGGTAGCTTCATGTATTATAGGGGTTGCAAGCTCAATAGCATCATTACCTTTTGCGCTTACTTCAGAAAGTTCTGATATCGTAGCAGAAGAATTTATTATAAAACCTGTTAAGCACACATTTCAAAGAAAACTCGGTGATATTGATCCTTCCCATTAACTTTTTTGATTGTTCTGAATATCATATATAATATTTTTTAAATTCCACAAGAGTATAAGACCAGGCAAAGCTGTGATGGTGGTAAATAAAAAAAATACCGGCCATCCTGTTTTAGCGACGATATAACCTGATGTAGGTGAGATAAAGACCCTTCCTAATGCGGCAAGGGAAGACAGAAGGGCATACTGGGTTGCACTGTATTGTTTGTTGCATATGGCCATAACAAAAGCAAGAAAGGCAGCTGAACCCATTCCTCCTGTTATGTTTTCAAATGCAATAGAGAATATCATTATGAGGTAACTTTTTCCTGTTAAAGCAAGGAGCATAAATGAAAGATTTGATACCATTTATAATATACCAAAAAACATTAACGACCTGTAAAGACCCATTTTTATCATAAGGGTACCACCGAACATGGCGCCTACAATTGTGGCTACAAGACCCATACCTTTATTTATGGTCCCTACCTCAGTAGGAGAAAAATTTACCCCCCTGATAAGAAATGCTGTGGTTAGCGCCCCGGCATATGCATCGCCGAGTTTGTAAAGGATTATAAAAAATAGTATTAAGAGGGCATTTTTTCTATTAAAGATATCCTTTAGAGGACCCCATACTGCCTCTTCAATGGTTTTAGGTGGTGTTATCTGGGAATCAGGTTCTTTTCCCAGAATTATTCCCAATACACCTATTGCCATAAGTATTGCCATGAGCCAGTATGTTATCTGCCATCCCAAACTTTCCGATAATATTAGTGCCACTGCACCGGCTATGAGCATTGCAATTCTATATCCTGTAATAAATGTAGCAGCACCTATGCCCCTTTCTTTTTCAGTTAACACATCTGTTCTGTATGCATCTATGACAATATCCTGGGATGCCGATATAAATGCTACAGAAAAGGCCAAAACTGCCAGTAGAAAAGGCGCATTTTCAGGTGAGATAGAACCCATAATAAAAATGAATACCATAAGTACAATCTGAATGGGCAGTATCCATCCCCTTCGTCTGCCGAGCCAGGGAGGGACAAAACGGTCCATGACGGGCGACCATAAAAATTTTACAGTATATGGGATGGAAACAAGGGAAAATAAGCCGATTGTTTTTAAATCAATCCCGGCAACAGTAAGCCATGCCTATAATGTTCCAGATGTAAGGGGAAGGGGAAGGCCCGAAGAAAACCCGAGCAGTAACATTGTAAAGATTCTATTGTTCAAAAAAAACCTGCTATGCCTTTTATTATTATTCATTTTTAACGGTTCTTCACTCTAAAACAATTTTAATTCAGATATGGATCGTCTCGCCCTGTATAAGGGGTCTTATGTTTGGCCTTCCCATCTGGGAAAGTTCATGGATGATCTCCTCAAGAAAGATGGGTTTAATATGGGTTATTAAAAAAGGCACGTTATTGAGTTCATATCTGTCAATATGTTCAATGAGCATGTTTAAGGTCATGTGTCCAGAAACTCTGGCAAGTTCCTCCATACGATTTGGAAAGGACACATCAGCTATTATAAATTCGATCCCCTTTTCTGTCTTTGCCGTTTCCCAAAAGGCCTTTGTAGGGCCTGTATCAGATGTGAACATGAATCCCTTACCACCATTTTTTATGATATACCCTACACAGTATACAGTATGTGTCATGAGTATTGGTTTTACAGAAAGATTTCCTATTGTTGTATATTCGTTCAAAAGAATTTCTTTGAGTTTTATAACTGCATTGTCATAGGATGGGATTACGGTGAAATCAGGCCAGAGTCTATTGTTAAAAAGATTATTGGATATTATATCAAGTATCTCTTTGACACTTACAAGTTCGATAGTAAATTTTCCCATCATTACAAGTTCATCCACAAGAAAGACGAGGTCTTTTATGTGGTCGAGATGGGTATGGGTTACAATTACGTGCTTTATTTCTTTTAATTGATGGTCTTTTAAGACACTGGTTACTGTGCCTGCATCAAGTAGTGTAGTGCCATCTATTAAAAAACAGGTTGATTTAAATTCACCTATGGCATTTCCATAACACCCTAAGACATCTATTTTCATTTTTGGAATATTAATAAAATAAAGCAAAAGCTGTCAAGAATTTTTAAATAATAAACAGGCTTGATAAATTTCATCGTTAAATGTTAGAATCTCCAAAATGAAAAAATGGTTTGTCGTTAATACAAAACCTAAAAATGAGGATAGGGCAGCCTTTAACCTTTTATCCGGTGGAATAGAATCCCTTGCACCAAAATTAAAGCTAAAAAAATATAAAAGTGACAGATTTATTTACGTCATAGAACCCATGTTTCCAGGATATATTTTTGCCAAATTTGACCCCATAGAAGAATTCCGCATAGTGAAATATACAAGGGGTGTTAAGACAATTGTACATTTTGGGGAGCGGATAGTCCCTATCCACGAAGAATTAATAGAATTTATAAAATCAAAACTCGAAAACGGTATTGCTACCATTCAAAAAAAGCCTTTAGCAAAAGGTAATAAAATTGTCATTAAAGACGGCCCTTTTAAAGGACTTACAGGCATATTCGAAAGAGAAATAGACGGCAAAGAAAGGGCTACTATACTTCTTGATGCAGTGCAATTTGCTGCCAGAATGGAGATAGACATAGACCTTATTGAGAAAGCTCAATAGGAGGATATCGTTATGAAAGGAATACTACCTGTTTATAAGGATTCTTTTTTTTGTGGATTTAACAGAAAGGACGGTCTACAGCTTCAAATGTTCTACGAGAAAGGACTTGTATGCTGTGAAATAAATATTGATAACAGATTTGAGGGTTATACAGATGTGCTGCACGGCGGTATAATCTTTGGAATCCTTGATGTTATTATCTGGTATGCCATATTTATGGAAACAAAAAAGATATGTATGACAAGAAAGACAGAGACAGAGTTTTTTAAACCTGTCCTGTGTGGGGCTCCTTATACAGCAAAAGGGCAGTTTTTAAGGATTGAAGGCAAAGATGTTCATGCAACGGCATGGATAGAAGATAAAAACAATGAGGTATATGCAAGCGTATATGCATTATTCAGGGAGGCAAGAAATATCTCTTATGAAGATTTTATAAATAAGTTCGACTTCTCAAAAACAACACCGTCCATAAAAAAACATTTTCTGTCTATACTTAATCAATGATAAACATATTAGTTTTAGTATTCAGTATATTTACAAAAATGGAGGGGCCTTGGACTACACAATAAAGATAGGCGGTGAGGCAGGACAAGGCATACAGACCATAGGCGATAGCCTTGCAAAGGTTTTTTCTCGTTTCGGCTATTACGTATTTACACATCAAGAATACGAATCCCGAATAAGGGGTGGTCATAATTTTTATCAGATACGCTTCTCTGATAGTCCTGTTACTGCCTCTAAAAGTGTAATAGATATTCTTGTCTGTCTCGACAATGAAAGCATAAAGGCACATAAAAAAGAGCTTACCCTTTATGGTACGGCCATATATGATTCAAAATTGACAAAAGAATCCATCGATGACAACAGGTTTTTGAACATACCGTTATTGGAAATGGCAGAAAGATTCGGCAAAAATAAGATTATGGCAAATACCGTAGCCATTGGTGCGGTCCTCGGTATGCTCGATTTTCCCCAGGAAGTATTTTTAAACATCCTTCAGGAGAACTTAGGTAAAAAGGGAGGTGAGGTTGTTAAGCTAAACAAAGATTCTTTTGTTGCAGGGTATGAATTTGCAAAGAAAGAATGTCTACAATGTGCCTTTACCATAACGCCCAGCGGAAAACCTAAGATGTTAATGGGGGTTAATGAATCGATAGGTATAGGGGCAATTACCTCTGGTTGTAAATTCTATTCAGCGTATCCCATGACACCCTCTACAGGGATTATGCTTTTTTTGGCGAGCAAGGCAGAAGAATTTGAGATCATTGTTGAACAGGCAGAGGATGAAATAGCAGCAATCAATATGGCGATAGGTGCATCCTTTGCAGGAATGAGATCCATGACAGGGACATCAGGAGGTGGTTTTGCTTTAATGGTTGAGGGGTTATCCCTTGCAGCAATGACAGAAACCCCGATCGTTATTGCCCTTGCCCAGAGGCCTGGGCCTGCAACAGGCCTTCCCACAAAAACAGAGCAGGCAGACCTTCTCTTTGCAATCCATGCCGGTCATGGTGAATTTCCAAGGGTAATCTTTGCTCCAGGATCTCCAGACCAGGCATTCTATCTTACAAATAAGGCATTTGATATTTCCCAGAAGTATCAGATACCTGCTTTTATTTTAACAGACCAGTATCTATCTGACTCACAGTGGACAATCGATGAAATTGATTTAACAAAATACAAGCATACCCAATATAGGATAAGAGGCGAAAAACTCGAATCAATAAAAGACTATAAAAGGCATCTTTTTACTGAAAATGGGATCTCCTTTTTTGGTATCCCAGGGACATCAACACGTTTAATAATAACAGATAGCGATGAACACGATGAAGAGGGACATATAACAGAAGATCCTGATATAAGGGTCAAGATGGTCAACAAACGGCTGCATAAAAAATGGCCTTTAATAAAAAGGGAAATGGGATTACCATATTTTTACGGAGATAGTGATGCGGATATAGTAATTGTAGGCTGGGGTTCAACATATGGTGTTATAAAAGATTCGATTGATATCCTCTCCAGGAATAAAAAGATCGCCATGATGCACTTTAGCGAGCTATATCCACTACCTGATTCAGAGGACTACATGAATATTCTAAAAAAAGCCAAAAAAACTATAGGCGTTGAAAACAATGCGCGAGGACAGTTTGCAAGATTAATAAAAACTGAAACAGGTTTTGAATTTGATTCGATTATTAATAGATATGATGGCAGACCATTTTATTCAGATTTATTGGCAAGGAGTATAAATGATATCATTGGCTGATTATCAAGGAAAGATGCCGGCATGGTGTCCAGGTTGTGGAAATTATAGCATCTTGAGGGCATTTAAGGAGGCCCTTATTGAACTTTACATAGCCCCCCATGAATTTACAATCGTATCTGGTATAGGTCAGGCAGGGAAATTTCCCCATTATCTCCGTTGTAATACTTTTAATGGCCTCCATGGAAGAACTCTACCTGTTGCAACTGGTATAAGGCTTGCAAATAATAAGATGTTGGTAATTGCTGTAGCCGGTGACGGTGATTGTTATGGAGAGGGTGGAAATCACCTGATACACGCCATAAGAAGAAATATAGGCGTAAAACTCTTTGTTCATAACAATCAAATATATGGTCTTACAAAAGGTCAGGCATCACCAACAAGCATGGAGGGTATGTTTACTAAAAATCAGCCCTTTGGAGTCCTATCAGGCCAGCTAAACCCAGTAACTTTGGCTGTTGCCCTTGATTGCAGTTTTGTGGCAAGGGGTTTTGCAGGCGATATTAACCATCTAAAGGGTATTATGAAAGAGGCGATTAACCATAAAGGCTTTGCCTTACTTGATATACTGCAGCCATGTGTTACATTTAACAAGGTAAATACCTATGATTGGTACAGACAGCGGGTTTATCCCATAGAAGGTGAATATAATCCTGAAGATAGATTATCGGCTTTTAAAAAATCACTGGAATGGGGTGACAGGATACCTATAGGTGTTATTTACATCAATAGGCGGCAAACATTTGAAGAAAGGATTCCTTTTTTAAAAGATAGGCCTTTAATAGATCACGAACTCTTTACTGACAACTGGAGCGAATCGATCAAAAAGGTATTAGATGAATTTTTTTAGATGTAACAATGTAGCCTATCTCGTTTTTCTTTTTATTTTTGTCCCGTTTATAGATTATGCTATTGAGATTGATATTGTAAATGTCAGACCATCGCTATTCACAAAGTTAAAAAATAGGGGATTAGATAACAAAGAGATAATGGAAATTTTTTCAGATGAAAGGATAAGTTTATACCCAGAAATACTTGAAAAAAAGGGTAAGGGTATAAACTATATGGATGCAAAGTTTGGTCTTTTAAGTAAAAGGTCTATAAAAAAAGGTAAAATATTGCTGAAAGAAAAATCAGAAATACTAAACAGAATTCAATTGCTTTTTGGTGTGGATAAAGAGATTCTTGTTGCCATATATCGTCTTGAGACAAATTTTGGTTCATATACAGGTAGGTACAGTGTATTTAATTCGTTGTTAACCCTAACATTAATAGAAAACAGGCGCTGTAAGTGGGCTGAGGATGAACTTGTAAATTTTATAATACTATGTAAGGCCCATAAAAAGGACTTATTTGCTATTAAAGGGTCCTGGGCTGGTGCCTTTGGTTTATGTCAGTTTGTCCCTACTGCCTTTTTAGAACATGCTGTAGATGGAGATGGTAATGGAACAATCGACCTCTTTGACTTTAATGATGCCATGGCAAGTATAGCAAATTACCTTAAGAATCACGGATGGGAAAGTGGGGATATTGAAAAAAAGAAAAAGGCTATATGGTATTATAATCGTTGTAACAGTTATGTTAAGGCCGTTTTTTTATATGCAGATGCAATAAAAAGTAAAAGGCGCTTCTGAATCTGGTCATATCTTTGACATTTCTTCAGTTATTATGATATTAAATCTCTATGAAAGTCGAATTCAATGGAAAGAGCATTGAAATAAAAAAGGTATCAACTGTTTCTAAACTCCTTGAAGAGCTGGCAATAAACAGGGAAACCCATCTTGTTATTGTAAACAATAGGCTTGTAACCGAAGATTATAGATTCAATCAGGATGATAAAGCAAAAATCATAAAGGTGGTATCAGGCGGTTGAAGTGTAAGGTATGCGGAGGCAAGGCGGTTATAAGTTTAAGGGCATACAACAGCGCTCTTTGTGAAAAGGACTTTATATCCTTTCTCGAAAATAGGGTTTTTAAAACTATAAAAAAATATAAATTAATTAATGATAAGGACAAACTACTCATAGCTGTTTCAGGCGGTAAAGACAGTCTATCGCTCTGGTATATTCTTAATAAACTCGGATTCAATGCAGATGGAATGTATATTGATCTGGGTATAGGAGGATACTCTGACCTTTCTCTTGAAAAGGTGAAAAAGATGTCGGACATGTTAAAAAGACCTTTTTATACGTTTCACTTAAACGATGCAATGGGGAAAGGCATAGAGGCGATTTCAAAAAAGATTAAAAGAACAACATGTTCTGCCTGCGGGATGATAAAGAGATATATAATGAACAGGGTGTGTCTTGATAAGGGCTACAATGTAATCGTTACCGGTCATAATCTTGATGATGAGGCATCAGCATTGATGGGAAATCTTCTTTATTGGAAAGAAGAATATCTTTGGAAAAAGGGGATGATGCTAAACGAAGAGGAAGGTCACTTGTCTAAAAAAATAAAACCGTTATTTTTGTGCTCTGAAAGGGAGATGGCAGCATATGCAGTTTTATGTGGGATAGATTATATTTACGACGAATGCCCTTTTTCTATTGGTGCAAAATCGCTTTTTTATAAAGAGTTGCTTAACAGGCTGGAAGATAATTCCCCTGGGACAAAACTGCAATTTCTTAAAGGATATTTAAAATTCATCCGTCAGATGAATATAGAAAAAAACCGCAGAGAGATGAAGTACTGCATAAATTGTGGTTACCCAACGGTAAGCGATAAATGTAATTTTTGCAGAATTATGGAGAAATATGGCATAGAAAGAAATATAATCTTTGAGGAATATAGACCCACATATGAGGTGTTTGAATAATAGATGACCTCTATTGATAGATTTTCCCAGCTTATTTTCAATATATATGAGGCATTCACAGTAGCATTATATTTAAAAGAAAAGGAATATCTAAAATGTATTTCCTGTGTAACTTTTTCAAAAGGTTTTGATAAGGGAAGGCTTTTATCCGTAGAAGGGACTCTCCCTGGCTGGGTATTAAAGCACGGCCAGCCCCTTATTATTCCCAATTTTGATAAGGATGAAACTGCATTAGGTTATTATACAAAAAAAGAAGAGATTAAGTCATTTATGGGTTATCCCCTGGGAACAGAAGGAGTTATAGTTATTGATAGTAAAAAAAAGTGGGTATTTACAGAAAAGGAAAAGAGGATTTTAGGTGGCTTTGCCTCTGCAATAATAGAAGAGATGGAGAAGGAGAAAAGATATTTAGAGACAGAAGAGAAGATAGAGGAATTAAATGCAGGTAAGAGGATATTTACACTTTTTAATAATCTCTTAAATACCCGGGCTTCTGTGAAGGAAATTTTAAGGGAATGCGCACACATTTCTTTTGGTGATATGGGTTTTATAGGCATAGAACATAATAATTACATGATAATTTACGAGATTTATGGAGCTGAGGAACAGAGTTTTTTAAATAAAAGGTGTCAAAACTGTATTGCATCCATGGTATTAGATGGTGGAAGAGAACTGTTATTACCTTATGATAGCGGTCTTCTTAAAGAAAAGCCCTTATTTTTCCATGAAGAAAACATAAAGGCAAGGCAGCTTTTCGGTTTTCCCCTTATTATGGATGATATAACCTTTGGTGTTTTTGGCATTGTCTCGTTATCGGAGAATAAATTGAAAGACAGGAAAATCCCAACTTTAAGGGATACATCCATGTTGTTTTCCCTTTATTATTCATCTTTACTTACAAAAAAGGCTTATGAAAGAACAAAAAATTTTGAGCCCGTAACAGGTGCACTTTATTTTTCAAAATTTCTCAGAATACTTGAAGAAGAAATAAATAAAGAAAAAAGAATCTGCGTTGTATCTATAAGGCTGAATGCTATAGATGTAATAAACAGAAATTCAGGTGTTACATTTACAGACATGTTTCTAAAGAAGGTTTATAATGCCATTAGGCAATGTTTAGGCAATAATGCAATTATAGCCCGTAAAAGCGGAGGGCATTTTTATGCCTTGGTAGATATAGGTGAAAGGTCAGGCACAAAAAATGCTTTACTGGTTTTAAATAAAATTGTTTCTAAAAATCTTGTTGATGAAAAAAGATTTGATGTAGAACATATTATAGATTCTGGTGTTTCCTTTTATCCTGAAGACGCAAGGGATGTATGGGAGCTTTTAACTAAGGCAGATAATACAAAGATATGAAGAATACCTATGAAAGAAGGTAAGGAGGGGTCATGAATTTTTTAAAAAAATTATTAGGTTTATTTTCCACACAGTTTGCAATGGACTTAGGTACTGCTAATACCCTCATCTATATGAAAGGAGAAGGGATAGTATTAAATGAGCCGTCTGTTGTTGCCATTGAAAAAAATACTGGAAGGGTAATAGCAGTAGGTAAAGAGGCAAAGGAATATATAGGTAGAACCCCTCCAAACATAGAGGCAATGAGACCTTTAAAAGACGGTGTAATAGCAGATTTCGATGTGGCAAAGGCCATGATAAAATATTTTTTAAATTATGTAAGGAAGGACAGAAAGATATCAAGGCCAAAGATGGTAGTAGGGGTTCCATCGGGAATTACACAGGTAGAAAAAAAGGCGGTTATAGATGCCTGTATCCAGGTCGGGATTAAGGATGTATACCTCATTGAGGAGCCTATGGCAGCGGCTATAGGTTTTGATATGCCCATTGAACTTCCTAAGGGTAACATGGTTGTAGATATAGGAGGTGGTACCACTGAAGTGGCTGTAATAAGTCTTTCTGCGACGGCATTCAGCGAGTCTTTGAGGGTTGCAGGAGACGAAATGGACGAATCCATTGTTAGATATCTCCAGAAAAAATATCAGATATCCATAGGCACTATAGCAGCAGAGAAATTAAAGATATTGGCGTCATCGTCTCGACACTCAGAGGGTGAGAAGAGAGTTTTCAATATAGTGGGAAAGGATTTGGTCACAGGCATCCCGAGAAACATTAAAATTACAACAGAAGAGATTTTAGAGGCAATAGAAGAACCGGTTTCTGCAATAGTAGATGCGGTAAAACGAATGCTCGAAAAACTACCACCAGAATTTGTTTCAGATTTAAACGATTTGGGAATGGTATTAACAGGAGGGGGAGCACTGCTGAAAGACCTTGATAAAAGGATTGAATCGGAGACGGATATTAAGGTTAAGGTAGTGGATGAACCTTTACTTTCCGTTGTTCTTGGTGCAGGTAAAGCCCTTGAAGAAATGGGTAAGTATAAAAAAGTATTTATAAATTAAATTAATTAGAAACCTGCCATTCCTCGTAAGTATTTCTTTTCAGCTCTGTTATAAAACGAGAAGGCTTTAGTATTATATGACCTGCTTGTTTATCATAGGCAATGAGGGGGTAACATAGGTAGAGCTCATCCATTGCACGGGTTGTAGCCACATAAAAAAGCCTTCTTTCTTCCTCTATGTTTCCTTCCTCAACAGACTTTGGATTGGGAAACCTGCCTTCAGCACACCAGACAAGAAATACGACCCTCCATTCAAGTCCTTTTGCCTGGTGGATGGTGCTTAAAATCACCCTTTCATCGTTTCTGTCGGCAGTTATAATATCTTCTCCACTAATCCCGCTCATAAGGGACAGTTCATTTAAAAAGGTTTCAAGGGATTGATATTTTGTTGAAAAATTAATCAGTTGTCCTATGTCTTCGAGTCTTGATTCAAAATTTGGATAGTTGTATTTTAGATATTCTGTGTATCCGTATTTAAGGACACAGGATATCATATCTCCTATGGCCTCCTTTTCGTAAAGCGTTGTAAGCTCTCTAAATAACCTTGACCATAACATGATATTATCTTTGGGGATTTTCTTTAGTGCTTCACCGATTTTTTTTGTAACAAAAAGATCCAGAGGGTTATCCTGTGTTTTTATAAAATCGAATATGTATTCTGCAGTGCGTTTCCCTATTTTAGGAAAAAGGTTAAGAAGCCTTTTCCATGACAGCTCATCTTTGTTGTTTACCATAACCCTCAAAAAAGATACCACATCCTTTATGTGTGCCTGCTCAAAGAATCTAAGGCCACTTCTTATTTCAAAGGGAATATCCCTTTTAGTGAGTTCCATCTGGATTTCCATTGATTGGTAATGTGCCCTGTACAAAACGGCAATATCTTCTAAGGGAATACCCTCATCTCTCAACTCAAGAATTCTTTGGGCAACAAATTCGGCCTGCTGCATAACATCCCTTAAATGTGTTAATACAGGCTTATTTCCGTGGTTTTTTATACTTTTCAAGTTTTTTGTAAATTGCATTTTGTTGTGAGATATGGATGTATTGGCGAGGTTCAAGATTTCTGGCGTGCTCCTGTAATTCGTTTCAAGCTTATATATCTTTGCATCAGGGTATTTTTTTGGAAATTCCATAATGTTTTTAAAATTTGCACCCCTGAACGAGTAGATACTCTGGGCATCATCTCCCACAACCATTATATTTCTATTCAGCATACCCATAAAATCCACTATCTCTCCCTGTATCCTGTTCGTGTCCTGATATTCGTCGACAAGAATATGGGAAAAGACACCTGAATAATATTCCCTCAAATCTTTGTTTTCTTCCAATAGCTTATGCCAGTAATAGAGAAGGTCATCAAAATCCATGGCATTTATATTTTTCTTCTTCTCTGTATAAAGCTTATGGATTGTAGATAATTCCTTTTTCAAGCTCAAAAAAAAGGGGAATCTCTCAAATAAAACGTTTTCTATGGATTCCATTGTGTTAATAGCATAGCTGAATATATCTTTTATAAGTGAGGCCTTTGGAAAAAACTTTTCTTTCTTGTCGATTTTAGCCTCTTTAATAACCACATCTATCAAATCTTTTGCATCTTCATTATCGAGGATCGTAAAGTTTTTATTAAAACCTAAAAGGTTTGCATGCTGTCTTAAAATCATATTCCCTATATGATGGAATGTGCCTCCCCATATGAATCTTGTATCGATTTTCAAAAGTTGTTCCACCCTTCTTAGCATTTCTCTGGCAGCCTTGTTAGTAAATGTAAGAAGCATTATATTTTTAGGCGATATGCCTTTTTCAAGTAATCTTGCAACCCTGTATGTAACCACCCTTGTCTTACCGCTTCCAGCACCTGCTATGACAAGGATGGGACCGTTTTCATGCATGACTACATTCAATTGCTCTTCGTTTAATTCCTTATCATATTCTGTTATGGAAGTTTTCGAGACTGTCTCTCTGTGTATGAAATATTTTTTCATGGATGTTAATTATGCGTTATGTTTATGTTTAATGTCAATAACCATATGGAGATAACTTTTTTCCCTTTACATTTCTTTTATAGCTACTATAATTATAATTATGTAGAGCGGATAAACGAAGGATAGTTCTTAGTCGAAGCTTTTTATAAAACACTTTTAGTTATGGGGGTATTATGAATACTATTTTTTTAGGCATTATAACTGCATGCTTTGTGTTGTTAGTAATTGCATTAATTTATTTTTTAAAGGCAATAAAGGAATCAATCAAAAATTTGGAAGATAAGGTTATATCATCAATTACGGATCTCGAAAAAAGAATGGATTCAATAGAAAGTTCGTTAAACCCTACCTTTAATGAATTACCTAAAACCTTATCAAGCTTTAGAAACTTTGCCGATACATTAACTGAAATAACAAATGATGTTAAAGAATTTACAGAATCTATGAGAAGTTTAGGTTATAATATCAAAAACATAAGTGCTTCTATTGAAAGAATAAGTTCTATTAGCGCTAAACAGATATCTGGTATTAAGGCAGGGATAGAGGCTGCTTGCAATGTTCTTTATAAGCATTATATTAATAAATGGAGTAATAAAAAATCTATATAAGGAGGTTTTATATGTTTAATGAGGAAAAAAGGTTTGGGGCAGGTAGTGTAGTCCTTTCTTTCTTTATAGGCGGTCTTATTGGAGCCGGTATTGCCCTTCTCGTTGCACCAAAATCAGGTGTTGAAACAAGAAAGCAGATAAAGGAATTTGCAGAAGAAGCAAAGGAAAAGGCTGAAACATATATAGAGAAAGTAAAAGAAAAGGCATCCACTGCGATGGAGAAGGGGAAGGAGTTTTTAGCAAAGGAAAAATCCATTATTAAGTCAGCAGTGGAGGCAGGTAAAGAGGCTTTTGAAAAGGAAAAAGAGACATAAAAAATATTAAAGACCCTGGGTAATCTCCGGGGTCTTTGTATTCAGCACATGCATCAATTGAATTGAAATGTATCTTTGATAAGTTTTTAACAAATTTGAGGTAGATTAAAATAGAAAAAAACAGATTTTATACTTTAACACTTATTTTTCTTGTCTTTGTTTTTGGCTATATAACGTATCTTATTTTAAAACCATTTTTATATGCCATATCATGGGGTATAGTCATATCCCTTGTTTTTTATCCTTTTTACAACTTTTTTTTTAAATATGTTAAAAATACCACCATTTCTTCAGTAATGACACTTTTGGTAATAATTTTTGTTATTTTCGGCCCTTTCACTTACCTTACCTATTTAATAATACAGGAGATAAATGGTCTCGTAGAGTATATTAAATCCCATGAGCTTAATGTTTTGGATAGTATCTTACAGTATCCAATAATCAGCAATTTGACAAAAAAGATACTTAATGTTTTCAATATGTCCTATGGAGAATTAAAAAAGATGATTGTGACAAACCTAACAACACTGGGTAAAGAACTGCTCGGTAGAATAACAAACAGCATTGGAAATATCGTATCTACAATCGTGGACATTGTTTTTATTTTTTTGACTGTTTTTTTTCTTCTTTTGGACGGTCCCATGTTTCTTAAAAAAATACAGGATTATATGCCCTTTTCAAAAAATCAAAAGGAGAAACTCATAAAACAGGTGAAAGAAATTATCATCTCCACTATATACGGTGGGGTAACAGTTGCACTTGTCCAAGGGTTAATAGGCGGTATTGCCTTTTCGATTCTTGGCATACCGTCGTCTGTGTTTTGGGGTTTATGTATGTTTTTTTCATCCTTTATACCTATATTGGGCACATTTATTATATGGGGACCGGGAGCGCTTTATTTGTTTTTTAATGGTTTTTTCCTAAAAGGTTTTATTTTAATTTTCATTGGCATATTCGTTATAAGCATGGTTGACAATATTTTAAGGCCTCTAATCGTAAAAGGAAAGACAAGGCTTCCAACAATTCTTATTTTTTTCAGTATACTCGGTGGAATTAAACTCTTTGGTTTTATTGGATTTATAATGGGACCACTTGTACTGGCCTTATTTATATCTGTATTTGAAATATTCAGATATTCTGAAGAGAAATAAGGATAAAATCAATTTATGCTTGAATACTATCAGCCTATAATGATATAGGTTATGCATGAGAGGAGATTATTTATTGTATTTAAAAGTAGGCGATTATGTTTTTCATAAGCATTACAAGAGATGGGGCATTGGCGTTGTTGTTGAGGAAAGAAGATCAGAGCTTCCAGGAGGTTTTTGCTATGTTCGTGTGGATTTCGAAGATGGTAAAACAAGGGTCTTTGATAACAATTTCAGGAGTAATGGATGTTGCTACTATGCTGGTATTGAAAAGATAGATATTCCTATTGAAACAAAGGAAAAGAAAGAAAAAGAGATAAAGATAAAGATAAGAAGGATAGATAAAGGCAATAACAAGAGGTTAAAAGGCAAATAATAATGGAAGATATTAAACTCACAAAATATGTAAAAGGCGCAGGGTGAGCGTCTAAAATAGGTCCGGGTGACCTTTCAAATATACTCTGCGGAATCAATATACCCACTGATGAAAATGTCATTGTGGGTATAGAGGGATTTGAGGATGCAGGTGTATATAAGATAAACGAAGAGATGGCAATCGTCCAGACTGTTGATTTCTTCACACCTATTGTAAACGATCCATACGCATTCGGTCAAATTGCCGCTACAAATGCATTAAGCGATATATATGCCATGGGGGCAACCCCAAAAATTGCATTAAACATCGTCTGTTTTTCAGTAAAAACATTCGGTGCCCATGTCTTAAAAGAAATATTAAGAGGTGGTATGGATAAAATAAGTGAGGCAGGTGTCTCTCTGCTTGGAGGGCATAGTGTGGAAGATGAAGAAATAAAATACGGCCTATGCGTAACAGGTTTTGTCCATCCAGATAAAATAATTAGAAACGAGGGGGCATATCCTGGTGATTTTTTAATCCTCACAAAACCCCTTGGCACCGGCATTTTAAATACAGGCATTAAGGCTGATATGCTTGATAAGGATGCTATAGAAAATTTGATAGAAGTAATGGCTACTTTAAACAAAAAGGCAGGGGAGGTAATGAAGACCGTTAGGGTTCATGCTGCCACAGATGTTACAGGTTTTGGTTTAGCAGGTCATTTAAAAGAGATGATAAAGGAGAATATAGGGATTCAGCTATTTAGGGACAATTTACCTTATTTTAAAGAGGCTCCAGAGTTGGCAAACATGGGAATACTTCCCGGTGGCCTATACAGGAACCGTGATTTTTATAGTGCTTATATAGTTGGAGAAAAATCAGGCTTTATCTATGATTTAATATTCGATCCACAGACATCGGGTGGGTTGTTATTTGCCGTCCATCCAGAAGATCTCCCCTTGTTTGAAAATAATGCAATTTCTGCAGGACTCAAATACTGGATTATTGGGAAATTTGTAGAAGAACCAAAGGGAAAGATAATTCTTTAATAAAAGTCGTGGTCCAATAAACTTAAATTTATTTTTAAATTCTTGTTATTTTTACAATGGACACTAAATATAAGGTAATAGTTTTAGTAACGGCAATGGCAGGGTTCCTTTCTTTAACCAAGTTTGCCGTTGGAATGGCATCCGGTTCAATGGCTGTTATGTCATCTGGTCTTGATAGTCTGCTCGATACGTTCATCTCTGGAATGAATTTTTTTGCCATTAAAAAGGCGTCAATGCCACCTGATAAAACACACCAATATGGTCATGGAAAGATAGAGAATTTTTCGGCATTAGTAGAATCTTTTATAATAACCAGTGCTGGTGTAGTAATCCTTTATAATGCTATATACAGGTTTGTAAAAAACATTCCTGTCAGGTATACAATGCTTGACTTACCGATTATGATTTTTTCTTTAATTTTTAGTTTTTTCGTTACCTATGTTTTGAAAAGGGCAAGTAAAAAAACAGGTTCAATGGCCTTGAGTGCCGATGCAGCCCACTATGCAAGCGATGTATATACAAACTCAGGGGCTATATTGGCCATAATTTTAACCTATTTAACGGGTTATCAATATTTTGATTTTGCCTTTGCTTTAATAATCGGTATTATCATCGTCTTTTCTACTTTAAAAATTTTTTTAGAAAGCATCTCAGGCCTCATGGATAAAAGCATTCCAGAGGAAATAGAAGAAAAAATTAAAAAGATGATTGAGAAATTGCCCTTTCCTTATGCAGGTTTTCATAAACTGAGGACAAGGACTTCAGGAAACAAACATTACATAGATTTTCATCTTTTAGTATGCAGGGAAAGCGATATAAATAAGGCACACGAAATTGCCGAAAAGCTTGAGGATCAATTAAAAAAAGAAATATCGGGCATAGATGTTACAATACATATAGAACCCTGTAACAGTGAATGTGATATGACAGAAATTACCTGCAGTTTAAAATTACGGTCGGAAAATAAGAAAGTTTTCAAAAATAATATGGATATTGACTTTAATCCATAATTTTTCTTATAATTGTAAAAACTAATATATTCTAATGACAAAAACTCTGAGATGTGAAAAATATAACGAAATCGTAGACATAGAAAACAATCCCTGTCCCCATCCAGATGATTATTGTCGATTCAGAAATATGTGTATTATAAATTTTAGATTTAATGAATCAAAACACTGTAAAGATAAAAAGGAGGATAAAATTGAGAATACCCGATGAATATATATGTGATACTTGTGGTTATGTCTTTTTATCCTGTGAAACAAAAGATATCTTCTGTCCCGAATGTGGCAGTAGCATGGTTATAAAAGAAATTAGTTTTGAAGAATTTTTAGATGAAGATGCATTTGTAAATATAAAAATGGGCATTATGGGAAAATAAAAATATCCCATCGAAGGGCACAATGTTTTAAAATACAAGGTGTTTGAATTTTTTATAAAAATTATAAAAGTTGGAATAAAACGAGTAATCGCCCAAATTTTAATTGCAATTTAAATTTTACGATAATTTTTTACCTAACTTGAAAATTTAAATCCTCTTTTTTGAATAAATCTACACATATATCAACAACAGGAAAAATTGAATTTTCCAATCGTCAAGACAAAAGTTAGCCCTTTTTAAGTTTAGTCTCCTCCACATTGGCTGGCATATCTATCTTGAGATATACCTCCTTAAGGTGTTTTGTAGCCTAAGGCACTGTGATGTTTTTACCCCTACCATTTCAAAAAGAAACCAAACTTAAGGGGTTGTCCAAGATTTAGGGGAAATTATAGATATTTATTCTTTAAAAATCATTTAAAATCTTTTATAATACCACGTAAAAATTTTTTGTAACAACCTGATTTAAATCAGGTAAAAATAAACCTGTAGATTCATTACAGGGAGAAAAAGGAGAGGGCATGGCTGGAATTCAAAATTTAAAAGGATTGGCTAAAGCCGAAAAGTACTACACAGATTATGGGACAAGGGCTAAAGAGCTAAGGGCTCAGGGCAATAGGGTAATTGGGTATATATCTGCCCTTAGTCCCGTTGAGATCTTAACTGCCTCTGGCGTTGTTCCTTTCAGATTAAAAGGTAATGTGGAGGAGGCAATTACAAAAGGCGATGCGTACATGGAGACTATTGTGTGTCCTTTTGTGCGTAATGTATTTGATTCTGCCATTAAAGGTAAGTTCCATTTCATTGACGGTATGGTATTGCCTCATCAATGTGATAGCCTTGACAGGACAAGCGATATCTGGAGGGACTATTTAAATCTATCGTATTTTCATTTTCTCAATGTTCCTCATGTGACAGATGAGCCTTCAATTGAGTTTATGAAGGAAATTTTAAGGCTTTTTATTTCAACCATTGAAGATTTCACAGGAAATAAAATTACTGTAGATTCATTGAAAAAGGCAATATCTTTACACAATGAAAATAGAAGACTTATGAGAAGTCTTTACGATTTGAGAAAAAGTAATCCACCCCTTATAACTGGCAGTGAGATGATGAAGGTCCTTGTGGCAGCGATGGGTCTTCCTGTTTATGAATCCATTGAACTAATTAAAGAAATTATTGAGGATGTTAAGGGAAGAAAACCTCTAACAGATGGGCAAAGAAAGAGGATAATGTTAATTGGCGACCAAATTGATAGTGTTATTATAACGGATACTATTGAAAAAGCCGGTGCCTATCTTGTTATGGATGATATTTCAATAGGTAGTAAGATGTACTGGCAGGATGTAGATGAAGACAAAGAACCTATCCTTGCCCTTGCAGAGCGTTATCTGAGAAAGCTTAAAATACCCACAACCTTTGTGGATACAGGTGGAACATATGAAGAAAATTTAAATGCAAGATTCGGGCACATGAGAAAATACATAGAAGAATTTAACGTAGAGGGAGCAATACTGTTTATTTACAAATATTGTGACCCATACGGTTTTGAGGTTCCGGCAATAAAAAGTTATATAGAAGCAGTAGCCGTTGATGTTCTATATCTTGAAGACGAGTATTCCATTTCGAGCCTTGCACGAATGAAAACAAGAATAGAAGCTTTTCTTGAAATGATTGCATAACAAAAGGGAGGATTTATGGCAGAAGAAAAAAAGGGAAGGGCATTAGCAACAAAGGCTGCAGCAAGTATACCGAAATTCGTGCGGGGTAATCTCGCTGCAACTATAAAGGCAAAGGAAGAAGGTAAAAAGGTAGCCTATGCATATATCGCAGATGGTCAGGATGAAATAATGAGGGCAATGGACATTGTTCCTGCATGGGGTGAAAGTTTTGCTGGAGTATGTGCAGCAAAGAGAGACGCAGAGAAGTATCTCCAAAAGGCAGAATCGGATAACTTTTCAAGGTCCTTGTGCACATACGCAACATGCACAATAGGCTTTGATATGATAAGGTCAGAGTTGGGTGTAGATATTGTACCTGATGCACCCTGGGGAGGCATGGGAAGACCTGACATGATTTTAGGTTCTGCACAGCTTCTCTGTGATCCAAGGTTTAAATGGCCGCAGGCAACCCAGCATTACCTAAGGGATGTTCCCATCTTTGTTGGTGCCATGTATTATCCCCCTTTTGATCCAAAACTCAATCATCATGAACAGGAAAAATTTTATGTAAAATACTGTACAGAAGAGTTAAGGGAATGTGTAAAATTTTGTGAAAAACATACAGGAAAGAAAATGGATTGGGACAGGCTTGCCGAAATAGTGGAGTTATCTGATAAAACTTGGGATCTATTTATAGACACATACGAACTCCGTAAGGCAATTCCCACACCAATGGATACAGGAGATGCAATGAATACAATGGTGCCCCTTACATTTAATTTAGGGACACAGGAGGCCTATGATTTCTATAAGCAGCTCTATGATGAGTTACAGGAAAAAGTAAAGAATAAAGAAGGTGTTGTAGAACCTGAAAAATATAGGCTTATCTGGGCAGCTGGTTTGCCTTCTTGGTTTGCCCTTGGCGATTTTCAATATTTTAACAGTAAGGGGGCAACATTTCCCGTTGAGGTAACTTACCGCGGCTGCGAAAAGATTGAGAGGTTAGAATTGCCAAAGACAAGTGATCCCTTAGAACATATTGCCTGGAGATGGGTAAGATACTGGACACACTGGTATGATAAGGCAAGAAAGCGTCCTGGTTCGTTACCAAAGGTGGAAAGGATAATAGAATACATAGAGGAGTATAAGTGTGATGGCGTTGTATTCCATTCTGCTTTTTCTTGCAGGAGCTGGCATGCAGGTATTATCCATCAAGCAGAGACCTTGAAAAAGGTTTATAAAGAAATCCCCATTTTAATCTTAGAAGGAGATATAGTAGATATCAGTTCCTATAATGAAGCAGACACCCATAATAGAATAGATGCATTTATAGAGGCAGTAGACGCATATAAGAGCAGAATGGGATAAAAATCATGAAGAGATATTTTGCCGGTGTAGATATAGGCTCCACAATGACAAAGGTGGTTATATTCAGTGACAGAATAGAGGCCACCATTATAGGTCCCACAGGCCCTGAACACCGGAAATTGGCAAACAAAGTAATGGAGGAGGCTCTGAATCTGGCTCAAATCAGATTTGAAAATCTGTCCTATATCATTGCCACGGGGTATGGGAGAATCAATGTGCCCTTTGCAGACAGGCAAATCACAGAGATTACCTGTCATGCAAAAGGGTTACATAGCCTCCTCCCAACTGTAAAGACCATTGTGGATATAGGTGGTCAGGACAGTAAGGGTATTAAGATTAAAGACGGTAAGGTAGTGAGTTTTGTCATGAACGATAAGTGTGCTGCAGGGACAGGACGGTTTATTGAGATTATGGCAGATTCCATAGGAGTTCCATTAGAAGATATGGGTATAATATCCCTTACTGCCGAAAAAGCAGCCCCCATCAGTAGCACATGCACCGTATTTGCAGAACATGAAATTATAAATAAACTTGCCAGTGGAGAGACAATTCCAAACCTTATTGCAGGCATCCATGAATCTGTGGCAACCCGTGTAAGCGCTATGGTTAAAAAGCTCACAATTGAGCAGGATGTTGCCGTAACCGGTGGAGGTGCAAAAAATATAGGGCTTGTTAAGGTATTGGAAAAAAAATTAGGATGCTCTATCATCGTTCCACCTGAACCTTTAATAACCGGTGCCCTTGGTGCTTCGGTTTTGGCAAAAGAGATATTTGAAAAATACGAAAGGGAAGGTCAAATGCCTGTAAGAAGTTCTTGCGGTTTGCAGGAAGCAAAAATTTTTTCATAAAAGGTGAGATATGGCGTTTTTTCTTGGAATTGACGTAGGTTCAGGATGGACAAAGGCTGCAATCTGTGAGGATAATGAGCTTAAGTCTTATGCAATAGTACCATCTGGAGGAGATTATAAGAAGGCTGCGAAGGAAGCAACTAACCTTGCCTTAAAAAAATTAAACCTTTCAGTAAAGGATATAAAATGCACAGTAGCAACAGGATATGGTGCCACAATGGCTGATTTTGCCAATGATGTTATATCTGATATTTCATGTCATGCAAAGGGTATAAGCGTATTATTTTCAAATGTAAGAACCGTTATTGACATAGGTGCCCAGTTTACGAGGGCAATCACAATAGATAACGATGGAAGGATCATAAATTTTATTATGAACGAGAAGTGCGCAGGTGGAAGTGGGAAATTTTTACAGGTTACTGCGAGGATACTCCATGTTAATATAGAAGAATTGGGTAGATTGTCCCTTGAATCAAAAAAACCAGTTGAATTTACTACAGCATGCGCTGTTTTTGCAGAATCAGAGGCTATATCGAGGATATCAGAAGGTGCTAGGCCAGAAGATATAGTAGCAGGTATACATAAGGCAATGGCTTCAAAGATTATGACCCTTGTAACACGGGTAGGTATGAACCCTGACTACGCCGTAACTGGTGGAGGTGGGAAAGATATTGGGCTTGTTAAGGCTATTGATAATGAGCTTAGATCAAAGGCTTATATACCATATGAGCCTCAGATAACTGCTGCATTGGGTGCTGCCATATTTGCCAGTTCTAAGTAGATACTATTTTATAAAAATGTTTTAATGCAGTGCAGTCTTCCTGCTCTGCTCATACCAAAATAATTTAAATATATTTCTATGATAAATTATTTATAATTCTTATGGGTAGTCTTTTTGCTCTGACACCTGTGGCATTATATACGGCATTGGCTATTGCAGCAAGAATTCCTGATACATAGCCTTCGCCTACCTCTTTTGTATGGAAATGGTGATCTTTTTTGTATTCTTCTGTAATAATATCAATGTAATCGTTTTCAACCATCTCCGTTGCAATGGGTAGTTTATATTCGAGAAATGATGGGTTTAGGGTTATGCCTTTTTCCATAATGATTTCTTCTGATAGTGCCTGTCCTGCTGCCATTGATACCTGACCATCGATTTGACCTTCTACAAGGAGGGGGTTTATGGGAAACCCACAATCGTGAGCTGTTGTTGCTTTTATGACCTTAATCTTTCCCGTATGCATGTCCACTTCCACTTCTGCAACCTGCGCATCAAAGGCATAGCTGTCACTCCATGCGCCTTTTGCATTTTTTAAACTCGGGCCATGCTCAGCATCTTTTAATCCCCTGAAAAATCCTTTCCCAATTATTGGGTCACCTTTGTGATCCCTTATATGGTTTTCTAATACCTTAGAAAATGTTATTGATCTTTCAGGATTATCCTTTACAAAGATTATTCTGTCTCTCATATCAAGGCTATCCATATGGACATTTAAATATATTGCTGCAGAAGAAAGGAGTTGTTTTCTTGCATCTTCTGATGCCTTTTTTACAGCATTTCCTGTCACATATGTCAGTCCACTTATCCATGAACCAATATCCACTGGTGTATTATCTGTATCACCTGCTATAATTTCAATATCTTTTATATCAATGGATAATTCTTCTGCAATAATTTGGGCGAGAATGGTTTCTGCACCTTGGCCTATATCAAGGGCACCAGTATAGCATTGAACTGTCCCGTCATCGTTGAATTTGATAATAGCAGCAGAATTATGGGGATATATGAGGGTGCCTGTAAAGTAGCTGCTTACCCCAATTCCTATTCCACGCCTGAACCTTGTATTGTTTTTATATTGTTTTACCTCTTTGAGATTTTTGCTATATTTTTTTCTGAAATCAGTCTTTTTTTCAATTTCCTCTATGCATTCGATAAGACCTGCATTTTTTATCGTATCCCCGTTTGGAAGTATATCACCTTTTTGCCTTGCATTTTTTAATCTTATTTCAATAGGGTCTATGCCGAGCTCCTCTGCAATTATATCCAACTGCGATTCCACTGCAAAATGAACCTGAGGTGCGCCATGTCCTCTCTGTGGTGCCCTTACAGGATTATTTGTATATATGGAATAACCTATATAGTCAAGGGCAGGAATCCTGTAAGGTAAGATTATAAAACCCCAGCATAGAAATATACACACAACGCCACTTCCCCTGTATGCCCCACAGTTGTTATAGCATCTCACTATCTGACCTAATATAGTGCCGTCTTTTGCAACTAATGTTTTCAAATCTATTACCATAGGCTGACCGTGTCTGAAGTAAGAGAATATTTCATCCCTTTCTGCAACATATTTTACCGGTTTCCCTGTTTTTATGGACAAAAGGGATGTGCAGAATTCATGGGAAAACAAATCGATCTTTCCACCAAATGCCCCTCCAACCCAGCTCTTGTGTATTCGAATTTTGCTTAAAGGCATATGGAGTGTCTTAGAAAGGTGCATCCTCTTTCTGAACACACCCATGCTTGATGTCCATACATTTAATTTTCCATTTACATCATAATATGCCACAGTTGCCTGGGGTTCAAGGTAACAGTGGGTTCTAAGTTGTGTCTCAAACCTATCTTCCCTTATTAGATAGGCCTTTTTAAATGCAGCCTCCATATCACCAAAGGAGTTTGCACACCTTCCGCCCACATTTTTAAAAGGTTCTATCAAATCAGGCAATCTAAATTCATGTATGTCAGGTGCATCAGGTTTTATGGCCTCGAAAATGTCAAATACAGCAGGTAGCTCTTCATAAGTGACTTTGATAGCATCTATTGCCTCATAGGCAGTGTCCTCATCTACTGCTGCAACACATGCAATTTCTTCCCCAATGTATCTGACTCTGTCATTGGCAAGACAATACTGGTCTGCAGGATAACGGGGCGTTTCAACAAATCCATGTCTTATATCCCATGCATCCCTTCCTGTTATAATTGCCTTCACCCCTGGAATCTTTTTTGCCTTTGAGATATCTATGTTTAATATTTTTGCATGGGGCAATGGACTTCTTAGCATCTTGGCAACAAGCATATCAGGTAAATATATGTCTGTTGTATATTTTGCCTCACCTGTTGCCTTGATAGGTCCATCTATTCTTGGAATACGCCTACCTATCATTTTTATCTTTAAGCCTTTTATCCTTTACTGCTTCTATGGCATCTATTATTTTATTGTAGCCTGTGCATCTGCAGATATTTCCTTCTATTGCCTTTTTTATATCGTTCTTTGTAGGGTTTGGGTTTGTATTAAAAAGACCAACCACTGACATAAGCATACCAGATGTGCAGTAACCGCACTGGATGGCACCGTATTGGATAAATGCCTTTTGTAAATCTGTGAGTTTACCGTCTTTAGCAAGACCCTCTACTGTTGTAATTTTTTTGCCCTGCCCATCTATTGCGAGCATAAGACATGAAAGCACTGCCTTTCCGTCAACCAAAACTGTGCATGCACCGCACTCACCTACACCACAAGCGTCTTTTGTGCCTGTAAGCATGAGTTTATCCCTTAAAATATAAAGTAGTGTGTCTCTATCATCTATAATAACATGGTAGTCTCTATCGTTTATGTTTAATGTGATTAATCTTTTTTTTACACCTTTATTTATCATAACCGTCAATTAATTCCTTTATTGCTTCAAAAGTCATCTGTTTTATCATATACCTTCTCTTGTTTATATCACCGTCTGTATTTTCCACTGGATGTGCTTGATTATAGACAATTTCTGATATCTCATGGATTAATTTATCAGTTAATTTTTTCTCTGATATAAAATCTTTTATATCTTTTATCACAACAGGTGCTGAGGATACCCCTGTAAGACAAATTTTTATGTCATCTATTTTTTTGTTTTTTATTTTTATAGCCACTGCAACACCTGCAATGGGAAAATCCATACCATCTCTAATTCTATATTTTTTATAGGTTGAGATAAGACCATCTTCAGGTTGTGGCAGGATGAATTTAATCAACACGCCTTTTCCAACATTAAACGGCATGGCCCCGTTTCCAGTGAATATGTCTTCTAAGGGTTTTTGTATAAAATTTTTATCGAAAAGAAATTCGCCTTTTCCGTTCAACACAATAAGTGGTGCGGCCATATCACCTTGGTATACGGCAAAACACCTTTTGCTGTTTTTTACTGCATAACAGATATTCCCCCCTCTTTTATGGCACGGTGGCATAATGTTTTGCCATTGTAATGTGCGGTTATAATATTTGCACCGTGTATTCTGAAGTATGTTTCCACCAATAGTTGCCATATTTCTTATCTGCTGGGACCCTACCATATTTGCTGCCTGGAATATGGCATTGAAAGGCCTGTTTTCTTTAAAAAAATTTACCAGATTATCAATTCTTACTGTAGCTCCGATTTCTATTTTTTTGTCCTTTTTAATTTTAATATGTTCCAGTTCTTTTATCTTTAAGATGGATATAAGGTTTTCAGGTTGAATGAGCCTCATTTTCATTCTTGGTATAAGTTCTGTACCACCTGCCATAATAATGGCTTGTCCTTTCATTTTCTCAATCAATGCGTTTAAGGTATTGATTGACCTTGGTGCATGATATTTAAAATGAGGCAGTTGCATATACTATTTGCCTTTTTCCAATAATTCTATCAAAAGCCTATCTGACAACATAAAAAATGCTATCCTTGTGGGTAAAGAACATGTTCTATTAAAGTTTTCATCGTAGGCGAAACAATCAACAGGAGGGCACACCATTTTTAACCCCTTTTTTACTAATTCTTCTGATTTTTTTTCTATGTCTTCCACTTCAAAACATATATGGTGTAACCCACCGCCCCTTTTTTTAAGAAAATTCATTACCGGTGATGTCTCATCTGTTGGTTCAAGGAGCTCTATATGTGCTTGATTATCAAACCCAAGATCAACAAATATTCCCTTGACCTTCTGAATTGTATCACAAGCAGGGACGGTTATTTTATCAAGCCCTATAGTGCTAAAAAGTCTTTTGTATTCCTCAATATTTTTTACAATTATACCTATGTGATTTAGTTTCATTGTCAACTCCTTTCAATTGAAATTAACATTAATCTAATTTAACCGTCAAGTTTTTGAAAGATTTTTATGTTTTACTTGAAAATTTTTTTTTATTAATGGAAAATGGATAATTGTAAAATAAAAAAAGGGGTTATTTTTACAAAAGGTTGATAAATTTTGAAACTATGTTTAAAAGGGTATTCTTATAATGGGTAATGAAAATTTATTAAAAGAACTGGATGAGCTCAGAAGGCGACTTAATGAACTTGAAACATGTGAGATTAATTACAAAAAGGCAGAGGAAAAATACAGAAATATTTTTGAAAATGCCATAGAAGGTATTTTTCAGACCAGCCCTGAAGGTCATTTTTTAAGTGCAAATCCATCCCTTGCAAGGATCCACGGATATGATTCCCCTGAAGACCTTATTAACTCTATAACGGATATTGAAGATCAACTATACGTAAGGCCTGAAGATAGAAAACGCATGGTTAAATTGCTTAATGAGCAAGGTTATGTAGAACATTTTGAAGTGGAGATGTACCGCAAGGATAGAAGTCGTCATTGGATTTCCATTAATGCCAAGGCAGTCAAAGACACAAACGGCAAGATTTTATACTATGAAGGCACAATGCTTGATATAACACAGAGAAAACTTGCCGAACAGGCCTTAAAGGAAAGTGAAGAAAGATACAGGGTTGTCATAGAACATTCAAATGACGGTATAGCAATAATTCAAGGTGATAGGCTTCAATACGTCAATAAAAAATTTATAGAAATGTTTGAATATGATAGCTACGAAGAAATCATTGGAAAACCAATCTTTGTTACTGTCCATCCCGATGATGTAGAGATGGTGAAGGACATGAATCGTAGGAGAAGAAAAGGAGAATACATACCAGGAAGATACGAGTTTAAGGGTATTACTAAAAACGGTAAGATTATATATGTAGAAGTATCTGCAGCAAATATAACCTATAGAGGAGAACCTGTTTATCTCGTGTTTTTAAGGGACGTAACAGAACGAAAACTTGCCCATGATGCCTTGATAAAATCTCATAAAGAGCTTGAAGGTTTAAATATGGCAAAAACAAAGGCAATTCATCACATATCCCATGAGATAAAAACCCCTTTATCCGTAATTCACGGGAATGTAAAGATACTTAAAAGAAAGCTGAATAATCTATCTTTATCAGAAGAATTTAAGGGAATAATTAGTGCCCTTGAGAGAAATATTGAAAGGTTGTTTAAAATTTCAAGGGATACTGATACGATTTTGAATGTATCAAAGGGTCTGGAAATGCAAACTGCCCAGGTAATAGATTTGTTTTTATTCGTTCAGAATTTGCTGAAAAAGATTAAAGAAAATGCAATGCACAGAGACTTAGAGTATCAACTTGAAGGAGAAAACGACCTCTATATCAAGATAGACCCTTATGTCTTAAAAGATGTGGTGGAAGGGATAATAAAAAATGCAATAGAAAATACCCCAGACAAAGGTCTCATAAAAATAGCCATCTATCAGGAAGGCGAGAGGATTATTTTAAAAGTTGAGGATTTCGGCATTGGTATTACCGAAAAAAATCAACAATACATTTTCGGTGGTCTGTTTCATACTGAAGAAACAGAAATGTATAGCACAAAAAAGCCTTATGACTTCGGTGCAGGTGGAAAAGGACTTGAATTGTTCCGTATGAAGGTCTATGCCCAGAGATTAGGTTTTGAAATATCCTTTAAAAGTAAAAGGTGCATACATTTGCCTACTGATTATGATGTATGTCCCGGTGATATTTCCTTATGTAATTTTTGTAAAACAAGAGAAGATTGTTTAAAATCTGGAGGCACGTCATTTTTCGTTTCCTTTAAGTTGCACAGAGAAAATAAGAAAAATTTTTCATCATAGATTGAATAACAGGATAATTATTAGCCAGATAATATCTGTTCGATTCTAAATAAAATCTTGACAAACAATATAATTTCAGGAAAATTGTTGAAAGTAAAAAGAGGGGTTTTAGTGGCTGAAATAAAAAACGGAAACATTGAAAAGGCGGGTATTACTAAGGATTCCAGTTTAAAATTACTATTTGAAGCCCAACTGCTTGAGGAATCGGGGAAATACGATGAAGCCATTGAAAAATATACTGAACTGATAGATTTAAATCCAAAAGACTTTAAAAACTATCTCCATAGGGCAAATATCCAGATACATCTCGGTAGATACGAAAAGGCAATAAAAGACATAAAAATAGCAATAAAACTAAAACCAGAAAACCCTGAGGGGTATTATCTTAGAGGTTTGGTATATGATATCCTCGGTAATTACGCAAAGGCAGTAGATGATTATAATAAGGCAATAGAATTGAATCCCAATCTTGCCAATGCCTATTATCATAGAGGTATTATCTTCGGACTTCTCGGTGATTATGAACAGGAACAAAAGGATATTGAAAAGGCAAAAACACTACATCCAGATAAATTTTCAACTTTTTTAGATGAGAAAAAAGAAGGTATAGAAGAACAAGAAGAGGAAAGATTTGGTTTTACTTATCCTTTTGAAAGCATAGAGAAAGATTTTATCTCTAAAAAGCATGATAAAAGGCAAGATCAATTAGCCTTCTACAACAAGACGATATCATTATATCCGAATTTTGTAACTGCGTATTACAACAGGGCAATCTTATATTTTGAAATAGGTGAATACGATAAGGCACTTTTAGATTTAAATAAATGCATAGAAATAGAGCAAGGCCAACCAGATTATTATTTTAAAAGGTCTTTAATATATAGAGAGCTTGGGGATAAAGAAAAGGAAATAAGAGATTTAGAGACTGTAATAAGACTTAAACCTGATTTCTCCGATGCCTATTTTAGAATGGGGATTATATATTTTAATTCAGGAAATTACGATTACGCATTAAAACATTTAGAAAAATCTATCGAATTATCGAAAAATAATGCAGAGGCATTTTGTGAAAGGGGAAAAATAAAACTTTTTGCTGAAGATTATAAAGGGGCCTTAGAGGATTTTAGTAGGGCAATAGAAATAAAACCTGATTACCATGATGCATACTCTAACAGGGCAATATCGTATATTAAACTGGGCGAATTCGGAAATGCCCTTGAAGACTTAAAAAAATTAGAGTCTTTTGGGTTAAAGACCCATGAGCTTTATTATAATAAAGGAATCGTTTTTTTAGAACTAAAGGAGTTTGAAAAGGCAATTCAAAATTTGTCAAATTCAATCTCCCTTAATAATCAACATGCAGAGGCATATTTTAAGCGTGCCTGTGCTTTCAATGAAATTGGGGATTTAAAAAGTGCCTTATTAGATTTGGAAAATGCCATTAAGCTTAATCCTTTATATGAAGATGCGTATTTTTTAAGGGGATTAATCAAAGAAAGGCTTGGTAAAAATGAGGAATCAATAAATGATTTTTCAAAGGTAATAGATTTGAATCCAAAAAGAAGTGATGCCTATTTTAAAAGAGGGATTATTTTTACTGAAAAGGGTGATTTTAAACGTGCCATAGAAGATTTAGAGCATATAATCGAATTAAATCCCCATTTTCCAGAGGCATATTATCATAGGGCTATAAACTTCGAAGTTATGGGAGATATGCAAAGGGCACTCAAAGATATCAATAAGGCAATAGAACTCAGTCCCCATTATGCCAAGGCTTATCAAAAAAGGGCTTCCATATATTATAGGTTGGGTAATATAAACCTTGCGATAAAAGATATAGAGAAGGCTTCAAGGATAGATCCCATTGACCATAACGTATATTATATAAAAGGTTTAATTCATAGGGATAAGGAAGATTACAAGGAGGCAATTAAAGATTTCACAAAGGCCATAGAGCTATTTCCAAAACATTTAGATGCCTATTTCCAAAGAGGGATACTCCACAACATTTTGGGTGACTACAGAAAGGCTGTCTCAGACTTTAATAAAGTAATAAAGTTAAATCCTGATTTTTTAGATGCATTTCTCAATAGGGCCTATGCATATGAAAAACTCGATGAAATTGAAAATGCAGAAAATGATTACGATTGCGTCCTAAAGCTAAATCCAGAACATAAAGAGGCATATTTTAAAAAAGGACTATTATGCCAATTAAAAGAAGCACACGATGATGCCATTACATACTTTAGCAAGTCATTAGAATTCACACCAGAGGAAAATAAAGGCGATCTATACTATAAAAGAGGTGTCTCTTATTATAAAATCAATGATTTAAATAATGCACTCAAAGATTTAAATTCAGCCTTGAGGTACAACAATAGGCTTTCCCATGCATATTATATTAGGGCTAATGTATATTCAAAGCTTGGAGATATAAAAAAGGCGATTGATGATCTTTCGAAGACTATAGAATTAGAACCTGATAATTTTTGGGCATATTATAACAGAGGCATATTGTTTGAAAAAGCCAAAAATATTAAACATGCAATTTTTGATATGGAAAAAGCAATATTTTTAAACCCCGATTATACATGGGCCTACTATAATTTAGCCCAGTTTTTAGAGAAAAAAGGAGATATTTACGGGGCAATTGAAGTCTATACAAAACTTATAGGCTTAAAAAAGGAATCTATGGATATATTTTTTAAACGGGGTATTTTACATCTTAAAACAAAAAGCTATGAAAAGGCAATTGAGGATTTCAGTCGTGTAATAGAGACAGACCCTTACAATATTGAGGCTTTTTGTAATAGAGGTTTTGCCTTTGGAAAAATTGGTAACATACAGAAAGAGCTGGAAGACTATGAAAAAGTAGAAAATTTAAACCCTGGCATTATAAAGGAGATTTTTGAAAAAAAAGGTAGGGAGATTGGCACAGAACAGCATTCAGATAAAAATCTTATAACATACGCTGAAACATATTTTAAAAAGGGTATTGCAAGTGCAAGACTTGGAGATTCTATAAAGGCTATAGAAGATTTTACAAAGGCTATAGAATTACACCCTGAGTGCATAAAGGCATTGTACAGCAGGGGCATAGCATATACGGATTTAGGCGATTTTCAAAAGGCTATTAAAGACTTTGGCATTGTAATCAATCTAAATCCAAGGTATGCAGAGGCTTATTATAATAGAGGTATTGTTTTTAGTAAATGCGGTGACATTAAAAAGGCAATAGCAGATTTTACAAAGGCAATAAACCTTAATCCAAAATATGCATGGGCATATCACAGAAGGGGGATTTTATACTTAGATATAGATAAGATAAAACAGGCAATAAAGTATTTTGATAAAGCAATTGAACTAAATCCCCATTATGCAGAGGCTTATTGTAAAAGGGGATGCGCCTATGGTAAGATTGGAGATATAGGCCAGGGGTTAAAAGATTTAGGTATGGCATTAAAGATAAATCCCCATTATGCAGAGGCTTATTGTAAAAGGGGATCTATATATGCAGATCTTGGCGAATACGAAAAGGCCATCAAGGATTTTAATAGGGCAATAGATACTGATTCAAAATATGCATGGGCATACTATGCAAGGGGGACCTTATATGCCGATATGGGAAAAGGGGAACTGGCCTTAAGGGATTTAAAAAAGGCTGCAAGCATGGGCAATAAAGATGCACAGAATTTTTTAAAAGAAGCAGGATTAACATGGTAAGGCTTTTATAACTTGATGAATACAATAGAAAGTCTTATAAATTCTTTAATATGGGGTCCAAAGGAAATAAAGGAAAAATCGGCAATTGAACTTGCCAAAATAGGTGAGCCTGCCATTGACCATCTTTTGCCCTTGTTATCCCATGAGGATGGTTCTGTGAGAATATTGGCTGCATTAACCTTATGCGATATAGGAGATGGCAGGTTATTAGATCAATTTATAACCTTTCTAAAAGATAATTCAACTCAACTTAAAAAAAAGGCAATAGAGGCCATTGGCAAAATAGGAGATCCAAAGACTATCGATTATCTAATAGGACTTTTTAACGATAGAGATGTTCATATACGGCTGTCTGCAATAGAGGCATTAATAAAAATAGGAAATGCCTCCATTGAAAAACTGTTAAACGCACTTAAAGATGAAAGTGAAGTGGTTAGGGAATCTGCAGTATATGCCTTAGGTAAAATAATGGATGAAGAAACAATCCCAAGGCTTTTGCCCCTTCTGTCGGACAAAAATATTTATGTCAGAATGGCTGCTGCACAGGCCATAGCCAATAAAGGAGTAATTGCAATAAAGACCCTTGTGAATTTGCTCAAAGATAAAAATGAGACAGTAAGAGAGGCCTCCACATATGCATTAGGAGAAATAGGAGATAAAAAAACAGTTTCTTATATTATAGAGATGCTTTCAGATAAAGACCCTTTTGTGAAGATTTCAGCTGCCCGTGCCTTAGGCAAGATAGGAGACGAAAGGGCAGTAGAGCCCTTAATAAAGTTAACAAACGATAAAAATATGTTTGTCAGAATGGCTGCTGCCCGTGCCTTAGGCAAGATAGGAGACGAAAGGGCAGTAGAGCCCCTACTTAAGTTGATTTCTGAAGAAAATGCATTTGTCAGTATGTCTGCAGCCAATGCCCTTAAAGAATTAAAGGAGAACGTTTTTGCACATCTTTTGCAATCTCTTACATATACCAACCCTGTTATCAGAAAATCTGCTGCCCGTGCCTTAGGCAAGATAGGAGACGAAAGGGCCATAATCCCCCTTATTCTTGCCCTATGGGATGAAAACGAAGAGGTAACATCATCTGTGGTAGAGGCCCTTTATGCTATCGATTCATACTGGTATGTCAGGGATGAGATAAGACAGTACATACCATATTTTTCTGAGGCATTGAAAAAAGGGGGAAAACACGTAAAACTCTCCATAATTGATATTTTAGAAAAGATTTGCCAGATAGGCATGGAAAATGATGAAATAGAAGGGATACTTAAAGACTATATTAAAGACGAGGATAAAAATGTTAGGCAGAATGCAGCCCTTGCCTTAGAAAAAATAAGGAAAAAAGAAAAATAAATTTTATTCCTTTATGATTTGAAATTCATCTCCAGTATCACCGTTTAGGTCTTTGACTACAAACTCATAGCCGTTTTTAATCCTTTTTGCAACTATGTAACGGAAATAGAATCTCGTATCGTTGAAAGCAAAAAAACGCTCTTGTCCTCCTGCACCGGCACAGATGATATAAGTCATGCCGTCTTTTACAGTGCGTTGGTAGAAATGGTCATGTCCCGATACGACCATAGAGACGCCGCTTTTTTCGAATAGTTTATGCAATGTATCCCTTTCCTTTTTAAATCTATCGAGTCCGTGGTTGGCAAAAACAGGAAAAAGGGGTCTATGAACAAAAACAAATTTGAATTTAAAATTTTTTGTCAGCTCTTTTTTTAACCACTCAAGTTGCTCCCCTGAAATCTTTCCCTTTTCTTCAGGGATTTCTGAATTTAAAAAAATAAATTGTGTATCATTATCTGAAATGGAATAGTAGAGATTGGGAAAATATTTTAAAAAAACCTTCATAGACCATGAATCGTTTATGTCGTGATTGCCAGGTGTGATATATATTTTTTTATCTCTACCTGTAATTTCAAAGAATTTTTCCCATTCCCTTTTTTTTCCCGGGTTATGTATTGCATCGCCTAAGTGTATGATATCTTTTATATTCTGTTTTTCCATTATTTTTATGAATTCAGCATAAACAGAATCGGTTGTTCCTATATGGGTATCGGCAATTATGGCAAAGGTATCTAATTCACCCCATGCAAAGAGAGGCAAAAAAATACAGAGTATAAAAATAAAAACATAAACACCTTTTTTCACGACAATGAGTATACATTAAATCTGTGAATAAAAAAATATGTAATGTCATAGAGATGACATCCCTATTTACATATTATCTTGTATTGGAGTGGAAAAATGAATATAATCATCTGACAAATAAAAAGGGAGGATTAAAGAAATGGAGGGACACATTTATAAGGCATTCGACGCAGAGCTTAAAGAATTAAAGGAGAGTCTTTTATATGAAGGCGGGCTTGTGGAAAATTCAATAAGATGGGCTATTAAGGCACTTTTGGAAAGAAATTCAGCAATGTCTCAAGAAGTTATAAAAAACGACGAAATAATAAATGCAAAGGAGGTGGAGATTGACGAATTTTGTCTTAAACTCCTTGCATTAAGACAGCCTGCGGCAAAGGACCTAAGGTTTATAACAACGGCTATTAAAATAAATTACGACCTCGAAAGAATAGGGGACATGGCAGTAAACATATGTGAAAGGGTGCTTGAGTTGAATCAAGAGCCACAGTTAAAACCTTATATTGACCTGCCGAGGATGGCTGAGACAGTGGAACTGATGGTTAAGGAGAGTCTTGATGCCTTTGTAAGGGAGGATGTGGAATTGGCACTAAAGGTAACAAAAGAGGATGAAAAGGTGGATCAATATCTCGACCAGATATTCCGCGAACTTTTAACCTATATGATTGAAAATCCAAAAACTATTTCAAGGGCAATAAGAATCCTTTTCATCGCAAAATATCTTGAAAGGATGGCAGACCATGCTGTAAATATAGCAGAGCTGGTAATATTTATGGTGGAAGGAAAGATAATAAGACACACAAAAATAAAAGAATAAACTGTGTATGTTAAAAAAGATATTCATAATCTTCACTACAGTTGCATTGGTTTTTATTTGTTCTTGTGGATTAAAAGAAAACAGGCAAGGTAAAAAAAAACATTTGATTACCATTGCAGGTTCTACGTCTGTTATGCCTTTTGTTGAAAAACTTGCAGAGTATTTTATGTTACAAAAACCAAATTTTATTATCGATGTTCAAGGTGGAGGCTCAACTGCAGGCATACAGGCATGTATAAATAACACAGTGCATTTGGGTATGTCTTCGAGAAAATTAAAAGAAGGGGAAAGGCTGAACGAGATTGTTATATGTTATGACGGTATATCTATTGTTGTTCATCCAAGTAATCCAATCAATGGACTTTCTATGGAGCAGGTAAGGGCTATATTTTCTGGTAAAATAAAAAACTGGAAGGAACTGGGATGGATAGACAGAAGAATAGATGCCATAACAAGGGAAGAAGGTTCTGGCACAAGGGGGTCCTTTGAGGAGCTCGTAATGAAAAACGAAGAGATAGATGACAGCATCATGGTGCAAGACTCTAATGGTTCTGTAAAAGAGATAGTGGCAACAGACCCTTATGCAATCGGATACATCTCCCTTGGTCTTGTAGATAAAAGGGTGAAGGCACTGACAATAGATGGTGTAGTGCCCACTGTTTCAAGTATAAAAACAGGTGCATATAAAATAACGAGACCTTTTCTTTTTCTTTCCAATGGAGAACCAGATGATTACACAAGTGAATTTATAGACTTTGTCCTTTCAAAGCAGGGACAGGATTTATTAAGAAAAGAGGGGCTTATTGGTTCATATGAATAGATGGGTTTCAATAAGAGAAAAGATAGTAAAAAATACCTTAACCGTTTTTGCCTTATCATCTCTTCTTTTTCTCTTTTTGATATTCATATTTATTCTCATAGAGGGCTTGCCCCTTTTTTTAAAGGTTGGTTTGAAAAACATTATATTCGGTTTTAAATGGGCACCTACAAAGGGTTATTTTGGCATATTTCCCATGATTATTTCTTCATTTCTTGTGACCTTTGGTGCCCTTATCATAGGTGCCCCCCTGGGGCTTTCCTGTGCCATTTATTTGGCTGAATATTCTGGTAAAAGACTAAAGATGATTTTAAAACCTGCCCTTGAGCTTCTGGCAGGAATTCCATCAGTGGTATACGGTTTTCTCGGCGTGATTTACATTGTGCCTATTGTAAGGGAATATCTTGGTGGTTCAGGTTTTTCTCTTATATCAACCTCCATAGTCCTTGGGATTATGATACTCCCCACAATAATTAGTATATCCTTTGATTCTATAATGAGTGTGCCAAGGTCATACAGGGAAGGCTCCTATGCCATGGGTGCCACTAAATGGCAGACGATATTCAAAGTAGTACTCCCTGCGGCAAGGTCTGGAATTCTTGCGAGTTTTATACTGGGGATGGGCAGGGCAATAGGCGAGACAATGGCCGTAATTATGATAGCAGGTAATGCCTTAAAAATACCCACAAATATTACAGATCCCCTAAGAACTCTTACTGGAAACATTGCCCTTGAGCTTGCATATGCCACAGGTGACCACAGGCTCGGGCTTTTTTCAACAGGTATAGTATTACTTATAATTATTATGGCCCTTAACTATTTAGCCAATTTTGGTATTAAAAGAAGGATATAAATATGCGAATAAATCCTAAAAAAGTAAATAAATTTATTCAGATCATGTTGAATGTCCAAGCATTTTTTACAGTAGGTATACTCATAGTCATAGTGGCATTGATTCTTGTAAAAGGCATTGGAAACATAAATTTAGAATTTTTATTCAGTTTTCCTGAAGATATGGGAAGACATGGTGGTATATATCCCACAATAATAGGAACCATTATGCTTGTTATATTATCGATTTTATTTGCCACACCACTTGGTGTTGGAACTGCCATATTTCTAACAGAATATACCAAAGAAACTATTCTGACAAAGATAATAAGATTCGGCGTTGAATCCCTTGCTGGTATTCCTTCGATTCTTTATGGTCTTTTCGGTTTTATTTTTTTTGTAATTAAGCTAAAGATGGGGTGGTCCATATTATCCGGTGTTTTGACAATTGCCATTATGATATTGCCTACCATAATAAGAACAAGTGAGGAGGCAATAAAGGCAGTGCCTAAAAATTTTAGAATTGTTAGTTATTCTTTAGGTGCTACAAAGTGGGAGACGGTTATAAAGGTAGTGCTGCCTTCGGCAACGCCTGGAATACTAACGGGGATTATGCTAAGTGTAGGCAGGGCTGTAGGGGAAACAGCGGCCGTGATATTTACAATGGGAAGTTCTCTTAGGCTACCTACCTCTATTATGGATTCGGGCAGGACTATGGCGGTGCATTTTTATATACTTGCAAGGGAGGGTATATCAATGGAGAAGGCTTATGCTACCGCACTTGTCCTTGTGCTAAGTATACTTTTAATTAATATCGTTGCCTATTACACCATGAATAAAGTTGTGTCGAGATTTTCATAAGAGCGATATGGACGTAAAGATAAAGATTGATAACTTAAGGGTATACTTTGAAAAAAATGAGATTTTGAAAGGCATAAAGATAAATATTGCAAAAAATATGATTACAGGCTTTATGGGGCCTGCAGGCAGTGGTAAGTCCACGTTGATATCAATAATAAATAGAATGATAGATTTTGAAGACAATGTAAAGATAGAGGGCAGGGTATTAATAGATGACATAAACATCCTTGATAAGGAAATAAATCCTGTTAGTTTGAGAAGAAGAATAGGCACTGTTTTTGCTGTCCCCATACCACTTCAACGCTCTATCTTTGAAAACATTGCTTATGGTCCAAGACTTAAAGGTATAAACGATAAAACAGAGCTTTTCAAAATCGTTTCCGACAGTCTTAAAAAGGCTTTCCTATGGGATGAAGTGAAGGATAGACTTGATATGTCTGCCACTAAACTTTCAGGAGGTCAACAGCAAAGGTTATGCCTTGCCAGAACCCTTGTGCTAAAACCTGAAATAATCTTGCTTGATGAGCCATGCTCTGGCCTTGACCCCATATCTACGGCAAAGATAGAGGAGGCATTGAGCGAGCTGAAAAAAGAGTATACCATAGTACTTGTTTCCAATAATACAAAACAGATAGCACGGATAAGCGATTATTCGGCATTCTTTTATCTTGGTGAACTTATTGAGTATGGTACCACCGAAAAGGTTTTCACAAATCCCTCGCAAAAGAAAACAGAAGATTACATTTCAGGAAAGTTCGGATAATGGATAAGACAGTCCTGTGCACTAAAGAATTAAATCTTTATTACAGTGATTTCCATGCATTGAAAAACATTAATTTTAGCGTGTTCAAAAATTGTATAACCGCACTGATAGGGCCTTCGGGATGCGGTAAATCAACACTTCTTAGATGTTTCAACAGGATGAACGATTTGATAGATGAAGTAAAGATAACAGGAGAAATATTCGTAAACGATGAGAATCTAAAAGATATAGATATAATTGAGCTAAGAAAAAAGGTAGGAATGGTCTTCCAAAGACCAAATCCATTTCCATTTTCTGTATACGACAACATGGTTTATGGTTTAAAAATCCACGGCATGAATAATAAAAAAGAAAATATGAAAATTGTTGAAAAATGTTTGAGAAGTGTCGGTTTATGGGATGAGCTAAAAGATAAAATGTCAATGCCTGCCTTAGACCTATCTGAAGAGATGAAACAGAGATTATGCATTGCAAGGCTTCTTACTGTTGAGCCGGAAATTATTTTATTAGACGAACCTTGTTCTGCCCTTGACCCGATTGCCACAATGAGGATAGAAGAACTCATGATTGAATTAAAACAAAACTATACGATCCTCATTGTTACTCATAATATGCAGCAGGCAGCAAGGGTTTCTGACTGGACAGGATTTATGCTTTTAGGGGAACTTGTTGAATTCGGAGAGACGTCTCAGATTTTTACATCTCCAAAGGATGAAAGAACTGAGGGTTATATTACTGGGAGATTTGGTTAATATGGATTTTTTAAAATCTGTTTCAATAAAGGATGCATATGAAATACTGAAGAACTTTAGTATACGGACAGAGATTGAGTGCATAAGTATCGAAGACGCTTATAACAGGGTCATTGCCCATGATATTATATCAAAGGAAGATGTGCCTTACTTTTCCCGTTCCCTTGTGGATGGATATGCCTTAATGGCAAAGGATACTTATGGTGCAAAGGAGACGAGCCCGAGATTTGTAAAGGTGATAGGTGAGGTAAAGATAGGTGAAACCACAGACATAAAAATAAGTGACGGTGAGTGTGTAAAGGTGTCTACAGGCTCCATGATTCCCGAAGGTGCAGATGGGGTTATAATGCAAGAATACACGAGGGAGATGCTCGATACAATTGAGATTACAAAGGTAATTCATCGGGGAGAAAACATATGCTTTAAAGGTGATGATATAAAAAATAATGAAGTAGTTATAGAAATGGGTAAGAGACTTGATTTTTTTGATATGGGCATCCTTGCTTCGCTGGGCATTTCAAAGATTGACGTGTATAAAAAACCGAAAGTCAGTATCATTTCTACGGGAGATGAGATTATAGACATTAATGAACACCCAAAACCAGGACAGATAAGGGATATAAATAGGTTTGTAATAAAAGGTCTTCTTACAAGGGAAGGATTTGTTGTTAGATTTTCAGGAATCGCTAAGGACAATCTAAAAGAAATAAAAGAAAAAATTGTCCTGGCAATGGATTCCGATATAATACTTATATCAGGAGGAAGTTCAAAGGGTGAAAGGGATTATATAGTAGAGGCCTTAGATAAACTGGAGGGTGAAATAATCTTTCACGGGATTAATATAAAGCCCGGCAAGCCTACAATATTAGCGAGGCTTAAAGATAAACCTGTATTTGGCTTGCCAGGACATCCTGCTTCATGCACCATTGTAGCCTTGAGAATTCTTCTTCCCTTTTTAAAAAAAATGGAAGGAGAAAAGTCATTTTTACCACAAAGTGCATATATGGGTATCCTTACCACGAATGTTCCTTCCAGTTTAGGTATAGAAGAATATGTGGAGATTACGGCAGAAAAAAGATTTGATAAAATTTTTATTACCCCCATATTTACAAAATCCTCTTTAATTTCAACATTTACAAAGGCAAAGGGATATATTATAGTCCCTGAAGATAAAGAAGGTTTAGAAAAAGACGAGATAGTTGAGGTATATACATTTTAATGAAGAGATACCTTGAGACTATAAAAAGAGAAGAAGCAATAAAGGTAATATCCAGTTTTGCTTCCCCAATAGAAGAGGAAGAGACAATACCTACCTGGGATAGCGTTGGTAGAATTACATCAAGGGCAGTATATGCAAGATTTTCTTCACCGGCCTTTATATGTGCTGCCATGGATGGCTATGCCGTTGATTTTAAAGACACATTGGATGCTGATGTAAATAACCCCCTTACCATATCAAAAAACAATGCGTTTTATGTAAATACAGGAGACCCTTTGCCGAAAGGAACAAATGCGGTAATTATGATTGAAGATATAGAGGAATTATCTTCTTCTATAATCATTAGAAGGCCAGTGTATTTGTGGCAGAACATCCGTATGATAGGTGAAGACATAATAGAATCGGATATGGTTATACCAAAAAATCACCTAATTACACCTTATGATATGGGTATGATTATATCTGCCGGTATAAAAGAAATAAATGTGAGAAGAAGGCCAAGACTTCTCATAATTCCTACAGGGAAGGAGCTAATAGATATTTTTGATAAGAATGGTATTCTATTAAAAAAAGGTCATCTCATTGACTTTAATTCATATACAATTATGAAGCTGGCCCAAAAGATAGGCTTTGAAACAAAACGACATGGAATAATTAGAGAAAAAAAAGAGTTAGAAGAAATTTTTAACAATTTAATTGAAGAATTTGATGTAATTATTATAAATGCAGGCACAAGTTCTGGAACAGAAGATTATACTGAAGAGATAATAAGAAAGAAGGGTAAGATTATATTTCACGGTGTCTCTATGATGCCGGGTAAACCAACAATTTTTGGTATTGTAAAGGAAAAATTTGTTTTTGGTATACCAGGTTATCCTGTCTCTGCAACCTTAAGCTTTAAAATGTTTTTAGAACCTCTGTATGAAAGATTAACAGGGGTAAAGAGATTTTATGAAGAGGAAGAGGTGATAACCGCTTTTAAAATACCCTCGAGGATTGGAATTGAAGAAATAATAAGGGTAAATATTGTATCCAAGGACAATTCCTATTTTGCCATTCCACTCCCAAGGGGTGCCAGCATTTTTTCCTCAATGGCAAGGGCCGATGGTTTAATATTTATCCCGGAAAATGTAGAAGGATTTGACGAAGGGGAAAAGATAAAATGCACACTACTAAAAAGTAGGCCTTATTTAAAAAAAAGGATTAATCTCATCGGTAGCCATGACATCGTATTAGATATATTAAGGGATATGATAAGAGAAAGATATTCTGAATATGATTTTATGGCCACACCTACTGGGAGTTTAAGCGGAATTATAGCACTTAAAAGGGGTATTACAAGTCTTTGCACAACCCATATCCTCGATGAGGTGGAAAAGATATATAATATCCCCTTAATAAAAAAATATCTTAACGACACTCCGTGCATACTAATAAATCTTGCAAAAAGAATCCAGGGTTTAATTGTGCAAAAGGGAAATCCAAAAAGAATAAAAGGCATTGAAGATCTAATAAGGGAGGATATTGTTTTTGTTAATAGACAGTTTGGGTCTGGGACAAGGATACTTTTCGATACAATCCTCAAGGAAAAGGGTATTAAAAAACTCGATATAAAGGGATACGACAGAGAAGAGGCATCACACACAGCCGTGGCAATAATGGTAAAGGAATCCATAGCAGATGTGGCAATGGGTATTTTCAGTGTTGCAAAGATATTTTCACTGGATTTTATACCTCTCGGCGAAGAGGATTTTGACCTTCTTGTTTCTAAAGATTTCTATCATGATGAAAAATTTAAGATGCTCATGGAAATTATAGAATCAGATGAATTCAAACAAAGACTTTTATATATAGGTGGATATAAGGTCTCTGATACAGGGAAGATTAAATTCGAACAATAGACTTATCTATCAATAAAGTTAAAGTCTACGTTTATGGCGGAAGTGCATGGGAATCGAACCCACCCACCACCTCGTCAGCAGTGCACTGGTTTTGAAGACCAGGAGGCCCACCAGGCGCCTTGGCACTTCCAAAGAAGATAATATAATTTATTCAAAGTAATGATCAAAGTCAATGTATATATAAATTATGTTTCCTGTTAAGAAATTGGTATTGGTTGAATGGCAAATAGCAAAAAATTTAATATTGAAATAAAGTTTTTACTGTTATAATCTTGTTTGAAATAATTATCCTATTTCGGAGGAAACATGAGATCAGACAGAATGAAAAAGGGAATAGAAAAGGCACCCCATAGAAGTCTTTTTCAGGCAATGGGTTATTTGAAGGAAGAGATTGAAAGACCCATAATAGGCATAGCAAATTCGGCAAACGAGCTTATACCCGGACATATACACCTTAATAACATTTGTAAGGCAGTGAAAGAAGGGATAAGGATGGCAGGGGCAACGCCAATGGAATTTTCCACCATCGGTATCTGTGATGGCATTGCAATGAATCATGAAGGTATGAAATATTCCCTTGGTTCAAGGGAGCTTATCTGTGATTCTGTGGAGGTCATGTGCAAGGCATATCCCTTTGACGGGCTTGTTCTTATCCCAAATTGCGATAAAATAATACCTGGCATGATGATGGCTGCCTTGAGGCTCAATATTCCAGCTATTTTAATAAGCGGTGGGCCTATGCTTTCAGGGAGATTCAAGGGCAAGAAGGTAGATCTTATATCAGTATTTGAAGGTGTAGGAAAGGTAGCAGGCAATTTAATGACAGAGGAAGAACTTTTAGAACTTGAAGGATGTGCATGTCCTGGTGCAGGTTCATGTGCCGGTATGTTTACTGCTAATTCCATGAACTGTTTAAGTGAGGCACTCGGTATATCTCTGCCTGGTAACGGAACTATTCCGGCTGTGCATGCGGCAAGATTAAGGCTTGCAAAGGTTGCTGGCATAAAGATAGTTGAGCTTGTAAAAAAGGATATAAAACCAAGAGATATAATGACAATTGAGGCTTTTAAAAATGCCATAGCCGTTGATATGGCATTTGGTGGTTCATCGAACACTGCCCTTCATTTGCCTGCTATTGCCTATGAAGGAGGAGTAGGTTTGCCTTTAACGTTATTTGACGAGATATCTGAGCGCGTTCCCCATTTGTGCAACATGAGCCCTGCAGGACACCATAGGCTTGAAGATTTAAACGAAGCAGGTGGCGTGTATGCTATTATGAAAGAGCTTTCCAAAAAAGACCTCATTAATAAAAATTGTTTAACCGTGGAGGGCAGGAATATAGGGGATATATTAAAAGAAGTCCAGGTTTTTGATTACGATGTAATTCATCCAATTGATAACCCTTATCATGAAAAGGGAGGGCTTGCTGTCCTTAAAGGTAGTCTTGCCCCAGATGGTGCAATTGTCAAACGCATAGGTGTTTCGAAGGAAATCTGGCATTTTACAGGTAATGCAAGGGTTTTTGAAAGTGAAGAAGAGGCAGGTGCTGCCATATTAAGAGGTGATATTAATGAGGGCGATGCCATAATTATAAGATACGAAGGACCGAAGGGAGGACCGGGCATGAGAGAGATGCTTACACCTACAAGCATCCTAACCGGAAGAGGTCTTGATCTATCTTGTGCACTCATTACAGACGGTAGATTTTCCGGTGGAACAAGGGGTTTATGTATCGGCCATGTTTCACCTGAAGCAGCAGAAGGCGGACCTATTGCCTTTGTAAAAAACGGTGATAAAATTGAGATAGATTTAATTAAAAAATCAATAAATCTACTTGTTTCTGATAAAGAGATGGAAAAAAGAAAAAGATCATGGAAAAGGCCTGAGCCTAAAATAAAGGAAGGTTATATGGCAAGATATGCACAGATGGTAACATCTGCTGCAACAGGTGCAGTATTTAAAAAATAAAAAGGTTAATATTTTTTTTTAAAATGCGAAAAATATTATGATATTATTAAAATAATACAAAAGCCATCGAGGGGGATTTGGAAGATTTCCACAAAACAAAAGAGCAGCTCATTGATGAGATAAAAAAACTGCGCATGGAGCTATCAAAATATGAACAAAAGTCTAAAAATGAAATTGATGTAATAAATGACGCCAATGATGCACAAAACAATTATGAAGAGCTTTTAAAGCTTGTATTAACCCTTTCTACAAATTTTATCGTTTTGTCTCCCGAAGACATAGATGACGGTATAAATGACATATTAAAAACAATTGGATTATATGCAAAGGCTGATGGAAGTTTTGTGTTTACTTTCTCTGAAGATGGCAAAACTATTATAAAAACCCATGAATGGCACAATGAAAAGGCGCAATATCAGAACAAAGGTTCAGAATACTTAAAAACATCTGCGATCCCATGGTTTATCAATAAGATTAGAGATTTAGAGGTGATACATATACCTGATATCGATATTTTATCACCGGAAATAATAAAAGAAATTAAGAGTTTATTGTTTTCTGATATAAAATCTTTGATCGCCTTGCCTGTAATTTCGGCGTATAAAACAATTGGTTTTTTAGGTCTTGAGACAATAAATGAAAAAAGAATCTGGCCAGAAAACATTATTTCTCTTATAAAAATTGTTGGAGAATTATTTGCCAATGCCATTGTGCAGAAGCAGATGACAAAGGCACTCAACGAGAGTGAGAAGAAATATAGAAGTATTTTTGAAAATACCGTTGAAGGGATATTTCAAATTACCCTCGATGGAAAGATGTTAAGCGTGAACCCGTCATTTGCAATTATGCATGATTATAATTCTCCTGAGGAAATCCTAAAAGACATAAATGACTTGAGTCAAATTTTTGCTGAACCAGAAGAATTTTCAAAAATTAAAAAAATCCTTGAAGAGAAAGGCTTCCTTGAATGGTATGAGATAAAAAGTAAAAAGAAAGATGGCAGTATATTCTGGACATCTATGAATGCACATATTGTGCGGAACGATAAAAATGAAGTGCTATACTTCGAAGGCACCCTCGAAAACATAGACGAACGAAAAAAAGTGGAAGAAATACTCGATAAAGAAAGAAAGAAAGACATATTCATCTATTTTACAAAATGCACCGTATGGTATCATCTTAATAGATAAAACAGGGAAGTTTCAATACGTTAATCCGGAATTTGTAAATATTACAGGATATACCCTTGATGAGGTACCAACAGGAAGAGTCTGGTTTGAAAAGGCATTCCCCGATGAGGAACTAAGAAGGGATGTGATTAAAACATGGAAGGAAAACATAAATGTTAAGAAAAAAAATATAGAAAGAGTTTATAAAATTGTGTGTAAAAACAAAGAAGTAAAGGAGATACAATTCAAGGCAGCACCCACAGAAAGTGGTGAAACAGTAACCATGCTTTTAGATGTGACAGAGCGGCGTAAAGCAGAGGAATTATTCAGAACCCTTGCCAACAACTCTCCTGTAGGTGTCTATATCCTGGAAAAAGAAAAGATTAAGTTTGTTAATAATTATTTTAAAAATATTACTGGTTTTTCAGACGAAGAACTTATTGATAAAAATCCCGTGGATATGGTTTATCCAGAAGACAGAAAAAAAGTGATCGACGAAACGTATAAGATGCTAAAAAACCTAAGGAAAAGCCCATTTGAGTTTAGAATAATTACAAAAAGCGGTGAGATTAAATGGATTCTTCAAAACATTATACCTGTTCAATATATGGGTGAAAAAGTGGCTTTGGCAAGTTTTCTTGACATATCCGATGCCAAACAGATTGAGCTTATGCTTAAAGAATCAGAAGAGAGGTATAGAATATTAACAGAGAAATCTCCTGTAGGCGTTTATCTTATTCAGGATAAATTGTTTAGATACGTTAATCAGATTTTTGCAGAAATAGTTGATTATAAACCAGAAGAGATTGTTAATAAACTATCTTTAAAAGACTTTGTAGAAGAGATTGACGGAAAACCTGTTGAACAGGTTGTTAAAGATATATGGGATGATAGAGGTGATAAAGGTGGCATGCGTCTTGAAATATCGATTCGCAGAAGAGACGGGGATATAAGATACGGTGAAATACACGGTTCAAGGATTATTTATAATGGAAGACCTGCTGTTCTGGGAATATTGATTGATGTAACAGAAAAGAAACAGATGGAGGAAAAGCTAAAACTTCTGTCCATAACAGATGAGCTAACCGGTGTTTATAACAGGAGAGGATTTTTTACAGTTTCTGAACAACAATTTAGAATAGCAAAAAGACTTGAAAAGAATATGATCCTTTTCTATTTAGATCTGGATAATCTAAAATGGATAAACGATAATTTAGGCTATAAAGAAGGTGATAATGCAATAATTGCCTTTGTAAAGATTCTTAAAAATGCATTTAGAGAATCGGATATCATCGGCAGGCTTGGCGGTGATGAATTTGCAATCCTTACATTATCAACAGGTTTTGATAAACCACAAGTGATTATAAAACGTTTAAATAACCTTATTGATAAATACAATAACATGGAAAGGAAACCTTATAAGCTTTCATTTAGCGTGGGTTTTGTCAAATATGACAAAAATAGCAATCAGTCTTTGGAAGAACTCATTTCCATTGCCGATGATTTAATGTATATTGAAAAGAAAAGAAAAAAAGTAGAATCCAAACCCTTTCATCAATTTGTCGTTGGCAATCAATAAAAATGCAATTAATCCATGTGCATACTTGATTTAACCCAATCCGTAACTTTCGGTTATCTTAGTTTCTTTGGTTTATAAACTTAAAAAATTTTTTGTATGTTTTTTCACAAAAACTATGGAAAAAAAGATACATCTTATGATATACAAAGAGAGCAAAAACCATGTATCTACAAGACCTTATATTGGCATTACAGAAATTTTGGGCAGATAAAGGTTGCATTGTTCAGCAACCATACGATATGGAGGTTGGAGCCGGGACATTTCATCCTGCTACTTTCCTCAGGGCATTAGGCCCTGAGCCCTGGAATACAGCTTATGTTCAGCCATCGAGAAGACCAACAGATGGAAGATATGGAGAAAATCCGAATAGATTGCAGCATTATTATCAGTTTCAAGTGATCATGAAGCCCTCTCCTAAAGATATTCAGGACATATACATAAAAAGTTTAGAAAGTTTTGGAATTGATATGCTTAGCCATGACATAAGATTTGTGGAAGATGACTGGGAATCACCAACACTCGGTGCTTGGGGGCTTGGCTGGGAGGTTTGGCTTGACGGCATGGAAATTACGCAGTTTACATACTTCCAGCAATGCGGTGGCATTAATTTGTCCCCTATAACAGTGGAGATTACATACGGTATAGAAAGAATAGCCATGTATCTACAGGATGTGGATAATGTATTTAATATAAAATGGAATGAACATATTACGTATGGAGATGTATTTCTTGAACCTGAGAGGGAATTTTCCATTTATAATTTTGAGGAATCTGACCCCAAAACATTAAGAATCCTATTTGACATGTTTGAGAAAGAGGGGGAAAGGCTGGTAAACGATAGAGGCATTGTTTTCCCTGCTTATGATATGTGTCTTAAATGCTCTCACATTTTCAACCTTCTTGACGCAAGAGGTGCAATTAGTGTTACAGAGAGGGCAAATTACATTGGCAGGGTAAGAAATCTTGCAAAGTTGTGCGCCGAACTTTATGTGAAAAAAAGGGAAGAAATGGGCTTCCCCTTGCTTAAATCTTTATAAATAAAAGGTTTTTTATGGCTGATTTTTTACTTGAAATAGGAACAGAGGAGATACCTGCGAGATTTATAGAAGCTGAAAAAGAAGGCATACTAAAATTATTAACAGAAGGATTTAACGCTACAAGATTAGAATTTGGAAAAATTGATGTATACGGAACCCCCAGAAGATTGGCAGTTTTTGTTGAGAATGTTTCTGAGGTCCAAAAAGAGGCAAAGACAGTTAAATTCGGTCCTCCTGTTAATAGGGCATATGATACAACAGGCAATCCTACAAAGGCAGCTATAGGATTTGCAAAATCTCAGGGTGTAGAAATAGAAGATTTAAAAAGGGCTGTTAAAGATAGCATTGAATTTGTAATTGTTGAAAAAATTGAAAAGGGATTGCCTGCTATTGAAGTATTACCTGATTTAATAAAAGATATAATACCTCGTATACCTTTTCAGAAAAAAATGAGATGGGCCAGTGAACTATTTGAATATGCAAGACCAATTCACTGGATTGTTGCGCTTTTAGATGAAAAGATTGTTGAATTTGAAATTGCAGGTGTAAAGAGTGGTAATTTAACCTGGTGCCATAGATTTCTTTCCAAAAGTTTTGTAGAGATAAAAAGTCCAAAAGAATACATAGGTAAACTAAGGGAAAACTTTATTATAGTTGATGAAAAAGAACGCATGGATATTATTTTAAAAGGTATAGGCGACATTGAAAAAAGGGTAGATGGTATTGCCTATCGTGATAAAGAATTATTAAATGAGATACTGTATATAACAGAATATCCATACCCTTTGCAGGGAAGTTTCGATGAAGTCTATCTTAAAATACTAAAAGAGGTGCTGATAAATGTAATGAAAAGCCATCAAAAATACATACCCATATATGGTAAAGATGGAAAGCTCATGCCGTTTTTTATCTTTTTTGCAAATACCATCCCTAAAAATGATGCAAATGTTATAAAAGGTAATGAAAAGGTTCTGAGGGCAAGGCTTGCAGATGCAAGTTTCTTTTTTGAAGAAGACAAAAAAATAAAGCTTGAAGCCCTATACGACAGACTATCATCTATTATTTTTCATGTAAGGCTTGGCACTTTAAAACAAAAGGTAGAAAGGCTATTTAAAATAACTACATATCTCGCAGATATTTTAAATTATAAAGAAAAAGAAAAGCTTGAAAAGGCTGTTAAAATTTTGAAGGTAGACTTGTTAACCCACATGGTAGGGGAGTTTCCAGAACTACAGGGCACAATGGGTAGAATTTATGCGCACATTCAAGGTTATGGCGAAGATATAGCAACATCCGTAGAAGAACATTATCTTCCTTCAGGTATAAACAGTAATATCCCTGAAACAACCCTCGGCTGTATTTTATCCATTGCAGATAAAATCGATTCCCTGGTATCATTTTTTTCAGTGGGGATAGAACCTTCTGGAAATTTAGATCCCTTTGCATTAAGAAGACAAGCTCTTGGTATTATAAAAATAGTTATAAAGAAAGGATTCCACATAAATCTACACGAGTTAATAGCCCATGCCTATAATGCAGGTTCCCACATAACAGATAGACTTACTTTAGATAAGACAGAAAATTCTCTAAAAGAATTTATTAAGACAAGGTTTAAATTCTCTATGATAGAAGAAGGCCACAGGCAAGACTTTGTGGAGAGTGTGCTCGATATTGCAGGTATAGATTTATACGATGGATACAGGAGACTAATCGCCCTTGAAGGTCAAAAATCCATTCAAGAATTTGAAAAACTTATGATAGGATTTAAAAGGGTTTTTAATATTACTAAACAGCTAAGGGACACAACAACAATTTTACCTCATCTTTTTAATAAGAATGAAGAGAAGGATCTTTTTGAGTTATACGAATCAAGAAAAAATGAGTTTTTAAATTTAATAGAAAAGGGTCTTTACGTTGAAGCATTAATGGTTCTTATCGGTTTTAAGGAAAGGATAGATAAATTTTTCGATAATGTTTTTGTAATGGATAATGACGAAAACATAAGAAATAACAGACTCGCACTTTTAAAGAACATTAAAGATATGTTTTTTAAATACGGCGATTTGTCAAAAATACGTATTGAATAAGTGGGAGGGGTCCATGACAAAGTATGTATACTATTTTGGTGGTAAAAAGGCTGAAGGTAGCTCAAAATTGAAAAATTTGTTGGGCGGAAAAGGTGCAGGTCTTGCTGACATGGTTAATCTTGGTATCCCTGTTCCTCCAGGTTTTACCATAACAACGGAGGTATGCACACTTTACTATAACTCTGGAATGAAATTCCCTGAAGGATTAAAAGAACAAGTAATTGAAAATATTAAAAGAGTAGAGAAGGAGATGGGAGCAGTTTTTGGTGATCCTAATAACCCTTTACTCTTCTCAGTAAGATCAGGTGCAAGGGTGAGTATGCCTGGAATGATGGATACTGTGTTAAATCTCGGTTTGAACGAAAAGACAGTAAAAGGTCTTGCAAAAAAAACAAATAATGAAAGATTTGCATATGATTGTTATAGAAGATTTGTGCAAATGTACGGCGATGTTGTTCTTGGATTAAAACCACAGTCAAAGGATGAGACAGACCCCTTTGAAGATATTATCGAGGCAAAAAAGAAAGAAAGAAAAATAAGACTCGATATGGATTTAACTGTAGAAGACTTAAAAGACCTTGTAAAGAAGTTTAAGGCACTTATTAAAAAAAGGGTAGGTGTTGAGTTTCCAGAAGACCCTTATGAACAATTATGGGGTGCCATAGGTGCTGTGTTTAAATCGTGGAATAATGATAGGGCTATTGCTTACAGGGAACTGAACAACATCCCCAATGACTGGGGAACGGCCGTTAATGTCCAGTGTATGGTATTTGGAAATATGGGTGAAGATTGTGGAACAGGCGTTGCATTTACAAGAGACCCTGCCACAGGGGAGAACCATTTTTACGGTGAATATCTTTTAAATGCACAAGGTGAGGATGTAGTTGCAGGTATAAGGACCCCTCTGCCCATCAATAAAAAACAGAAGGGTGATAAAAAAGATGTGAAGTCCCTTGAAGAGGTTATGCCTGATATTTACAAACAGCTTTTAAAGGTAAGGGATATCCTTGAGAAGAATTACAAAGATATGCAGGATATAGAATTTACAATCCAGAATAATAAGTTATGGATGCTTCAGACAAGAACAGGAAAGAGAACGGCATTTGCTGCATTTAAAATAGCAGTGGATATGGTAAAGGAAGGTTTAATCAAGAAGGAAGATGCCCTTATGAGGGTTGAGCCAGATATGTTAAATCAACTCTTAAGACCTATTTTTGATCCCAAAGAGAAGGATAAAGCATTAAAATCAGGACAAATGATTGCAAGGGGATTGAATGCAGGCCCTGGTGCAGCTACAGGGAAAGTAGTATTTAATGCAGAGGATGCCGAGGCATGGGCTGCAAGGGGTGAAAAGGTGATACTCGTTCGTATAGAGACATCACCTGAAGATATAAGGGGAATGAATGCAGCTCAGGGCATTCTCACATCAAGGGGTGGCATGACAAGCCATGCCGCACTTGTAGCAAGACAGATGGGTAAGGTTTGTGTGGCAGGATGCGGTGATCTTGATATTGATTATAAGAAAAAAGCCATTTTTGTTAAAGGCAAAACAATAAAAGAAGGCGACTTTATCTCCATTGACGGAACAACGGGAGAGGTGTTTATCGGTGAAATAAAGACCATACCATCAGAGATTTTAAGGGTGCTCATTGATAAGACATTAAAACCTGAAAAATCACAGGTTTATCAAGATTTTGCACTTCTCATGTCATGGGCAGATGAGGTAAGAAGATTGGGTATCAGAACCAATGCAGATGAACCAAAACAGGCATCTATAGCAGTGGCCTTCGGTGCCGAAGGAATAGGCCTTTGCAGGACAGAGCATATGTTTTTTGAAGGCAACAGGATTGATGCAGTCCGTGAAATGATCCTTGCAGATGACCTGGAAGGACGAAAAAAGGCGCTTAAAAAATTACTTCCCATGCAGAAAAAAGATTTTATAGGCATATTTAAGGTAATGAATGGCTTGCCCGTTACCATTAGAACCCTGGATCCACCTCTACATGAATTTTTACCTCATACGGAAAAAGAGATAAAGGCCCTTGCAGAGACTACAAAAATTCCATATGATAAACTCTCTGCAAAGGTGGCAAGCCTCCATGAGGCAAATCCTATGTTAGGTCACAGAGGCTGCAGGTTAGGTATTGTTTATCCTGAGATAACGGAAATGCAGGCCCAAGCCATCTTCGAGGCAGCTTGTGAGGTAAAGAAAAAAGGTATTGATGTAAAACCTGAAATAATGATACCCCTCGTAGGAGATGTAGCAGAACTTGCAAAACAAAAAGAGGTGGTGGTGGGAGTGGCCAATGCGGTAATGAAAAAATACGGAATGGAAATTGATTATAAAATTGGAACTATGATAGAGATTCCAAGGGCTGCCATTACTGCTGATGAGATTGCAAAAGAGGCAGAGTTTTTCTCATTCGGAACAAACGATTTAACACAGACAACACTTGGAATGAGTAGAGACGATGCAGGAAAATTTTTAAGATTTTATGTAGAAAATGGAATTTATCCTTATGACCCATTTCAGAGAATAGATGAAGAGGGTGTGGGAAAGCTAATGAAAATGGGCGTTGACCTTGGAAGAAAGACAAGAAAAAATCTGAAAATCGGAATCTGCGGTGAACATGGGGGAGAACCAAATTCCGTTGAATTCTGCCATAGAATTGGACTTGATTATGTAAGTTGTTCACCTTATAGGGTGACCCTTGCGAAACTTGCTGCGGCAAGGGCAGCCATTAAAGAAAAGGCTGGAAAAAGCAAAAAATAATTTCATGTGTTTATTATAGTGAAAAATTATAATTTCGAAAAATTGATATATATAAATGAAATAACAAGAATTTCTTTAAAATATACATTTTGGTGTTAATAAAAAATTGCAAAATTCACTATAAAAAACAAAATTTTTTAAAAAAATGTTGACAAGGAATTTAAAATCATGCTAAATATTTCACAAATAAAATAATGGATGTATAAAAAATGAAAACCATCAACTTAACAGAAAGCACTGATTGGAATTTCATTGAAGAGGTAAAAAAAGAAAGCGGCCAGGATCCTTCTCTCTGTTACCAGTGTGGAAATTGCACTGCTGGATGTCCCTATTCGAATTTCTTTGATTACCCTGTAAGCCAGGTAATGAGACTCATTCAGACAGGTCAAAAAGAGACAATCCTCACTTCAAAGGCAATATGGCTTTGCGCAACATGTGAGACATGCACAACAAGATGTCCATGCGAAATCGACGTGGCACATATTATGGATGTTTTGAGAATTATGGCTCGAAGGGAAAATAAGGTATCGGAGAAGGATATAAAGACATTTTATGACTCTTTTCTTGATTCTATTAAAAAGTTTGGAAGATTATATGAGGTGGGAACACTCATTTCATATAATTTGAGGTCAGGTCATCTTTTTACAGATTCGGATTTAGGACCAAAGGTATTGGCACATAACAAGATACATTTTTTACCAAAGAAGATTAGGGGAAGTGAAAAAGTGGCAAAGATTTTCGAAAGATATCAGGAAAGCTTGAAGAAACATGGCTAATAAGAGATATGCATATTATTCAGGTTGTTCCCTTGAGGGGACTGCAGTAGAATATGACAAATCAGTGAGGCTCATATTTGATGCATTAGGGGTAGATTACATTGAGCCTGAAGACTGGAGTTGTTGCGGTTCAACACCAGCACATACAATAGACCATGTATTTGCAGCAGCCCTGGCTGCAAGAAATCTCTCAATAATAGAAAAAATGGGGTTGGACACTGTAGCGGTGCCTTGTCCAGCATGTCTTATGGCATTCAAGAAGGCTCAATATTTTATGGAAAAGGATGAAACCTTTAAAGAAAAGGTAAACGAACTACTCGATGAAAAATATAACTGTGGCGTATATGCAAAATCAACCCTTCAGGTTCTGTATGAAGATGTAGGATTAGATGAAATAACAAAAAGGGTAACCCATGTAATCCCGGATATGAAAGTTGCCCCTTATTACGGATGTATAACAAACAGACCGCCAAAATTAGCCCAATTTGATGACCCTGAAAATCCAATTTCAATGGATAAAATTTTATCTGCCATAGGTATTGAGGTATGCGATTTTGCGTTCAAAGTTGAATGTTGTGGTGCTGCATTTGGTGTCCCAAAGAAAGATATGGTCAATAGACTATCTGCAAAGGTAATATCTATGGCAATTGAGGCCGGTGCTAACTGTATTGCCGTTGCATGTCCACTCTGTCAGCAGAATCTCGATTTAAGACAGGAACAGATAAATAAAACAACTGGATCAAATTTTAATATACCTGTTCTATATTTTACCCAGATAATGGGTCTTGCATATGGATACTCACCAAAAGAGCTTGGTTTAGATAAATTAATAGTAAGTGCTGATAATTTTGTTCACTCAAGACTCACAAAGGAACAGCACGAACTGTTAAAACAGGAACAAGAAAAGGGAAAGAAAAAAGAAGTAAAAAAACAAGAGACACAAGAAGAGGAGAACCCATAAATGAGGGTTGGTGTTTTTATTTGTCATTGCGGCAATAATATAGCAGGAACAGTAGATGTTAAGGCAGTTGCAGAGGCTATAAGAAAAATTCCAGGGGTGGCTTATGCAACAACATATATGTATACATGCTCGGAGCCCGGTCAGGATGAAATAAAGCAGGCTATAAAAGACCATAATCTCAATAGAATTGTAGTGGCTGCCTGTTCACCAAGGATGCATGAGCTTACGTTTAGAAAAACCGTAGAGAAGGCAGGTTTAAATAGATACTATTTCGAAATGGCTAACATACGTGAGCATATCTCCTGGATAGGTGAAGACAAGGAAGCAAATACGAAAAAGGCCATAGATGTTGTAAAAATGGCAGTTGCCAAAGTCATGCAGGATAGGCCTCTTTATTCGTCATCCTTCAGAATTAATAAGAGGGTGCTCGTAATAGGCGGTGGTGTTGCAGGTATGCAGGCTGCCCTTGATTGTGCAGATGGTGGACTTGAGGTTGTGCTCGTTGAGAAGAGCCCGAGTATTGGTGGCATGATGTCAAGATTGGATAAAACATTCCCCACCATAGACTGTTCTATATGTATCCTTGGACCAAAAATGGTGGATGTGGCACAACACGATAAGATTAAACTTTACGCCTATTCAGAAATAGATGAAATTAAAGGTTATGTAGGTAATTACCAGATTAAGATAAGAAAAAAGGCAACTTACGTTGATTGGACAAAATGCACAGGTTGTGGTGCATGCATGGAGAAATGTCCATCCCGTAATGCCTATGACTACTTTAATTTTGGTGTAGCACCTACAAAGGCTATAAATATTCCATTCCCACAGGCCATTCCAAAGAAGACAAAGATAGATCCCAATTATTGCAGACATTTTACAAAAGGTAAATGTGGGGTATGTGCAAAGATTTGTCCCACAAAGGCAATAAATTATGAAATGCAGGATGAAATAGTAACAGAAGAAGTTGGTGCAATAATCGTTGCCACAGGTTACAGTCTGCTTGACCTCGAAAAATTACCTGAGTATGGTGGTGGTCGATATCCTGATGTAATATCTGGTATACAATACGAAAGACTTTTAAACGCTTCAGGCCCTACAGCAGGTCACATTTTGAGACCTTCAGATCATACAGAACCAAAGACGATTGTGTTTGTATCATGTGCTGGCTCGAGGGACAAGTCTATTGGGATTCCTTATTGTTCGAATTTCTGTTGTATGTATATTGCAAAACAGGCAATCCTTACAAAAGACCACATACCAGATTCTCAATCATACGTATTCTATATGGACATTAGATCTCCTGGCAAGGGCTACGATGAGTTTACCCGCAGGGCTCAAGAAGATTATGGTGTTAAATATATAAGGGGTCGTGTATCGAGGATCTATCCAAAGGGAAAGAAGATGGTTGTAAAAGGAGTGGATACACTTCTTGGTTCACAGGTTGAGATAGAAGCAGACCTTGTTGTCCTTGGAACAGCAGTGCTTTCAAATCCTGATGCCGCTCACCTTGCAGAGAAATTACACATTTCTTATGATACATTCGGTTTTTACGTTGAAAGCCATCCAAAATTAAGACCTGTTGAGACAAACACATCAGGTGTATTCCTTGCCGGTGCATGTCAGGGCCCGAAGGATATTCCTGCATCAGTTGGTCAGGGTAGTGCAGCGGCAAGTAAAGTCCTGGCACTCTTCTCAAAGGATATGCTTGAATCAGACCCTGCTGTAGCTAAAGTAGATATAAATAAATGTGTTGGCTGCTTAAAGTGTGTAAGAACCTGCCCATTCCAGGCCATAAAAGATAAAGAATTACGAGATGGTAGGATTGTGGCCGATGTAATAGAGACTGTCTGTGCCGGCTGTGGTGTATGTACATCAACCTGCCCGTGTGGTGCAATCCAGCTTCAGCATTTCACAGATAATCAGTTGCTGGCGGAGGTAAATGCATTATGTCTGGCTTAGAAAATAAAGAAATGAAAATCGTTGGTTTTCTATGTAACTGGTGTTCATATGGTGGTGCAGATACAGCAGGAGTAAGCCGTTTCAAACAGCCAACAGACCTCCGAATAATAAGAGTTCCATGTTCTGGTAGGGTGAACCCATTATTTGTTGTAAAAGCATTATTAAATGGTGCAGATGGGATTCTCGTATCTGGTTGTCACCCAAGGGACTGTCACTATTCTGATGGTAATTTTTATGCCAGAAGGCGTCTTGAGATGTTAAAGAGATTGCTTCCTTTTCTGGGAATCGACCACAGAAGATTTCACTATACATGGGTTTCTGCATCAGAAGGTGCAAGATGGCAGCAGGTAGTTAAAGATTTCACTGAAGTAATTCATAAATTGGGCCCGTTGAATCTTACAAGGGAGGCTTAAAGCGTGTCAGTAGATAAGCTAAAAGATGCTGTAAAACAAATATTAAACGAAGTAGATATCGTTATTGGTTATACAGAAGGATTCGATAAAGTCCATGCAACACCTTTATTTATAAATACTCAAGATAAGGTTGATCAATTAATATGGGATCAGAGATGTGTTCACAATCTCGCTTCATATCTGCCGTCATTAAAAAGAAAAAAGGTAGGGGTTATAGTTAAGGGTTGCGATAGCAGAACCATAGTTCAATATATTCAAGAAGGTCTGATAAATAGAGAGAATGTAAAAATAATCGGTTTACCTTGTAGTGGCGTAATAAGCTTAAAAAAGCTATTAAAGGCAGTAGATTTTGCAAATATCGATGATATAACATTTGAAGACAATGGCAATGTTAATGTAAAGACCGAAAAAGAGACCAAGACTTTATCCTTAATGGATATAGCACCTGATAAATGTAAGACATGTCAGTATCCAACACCTCTAATATACGATATTTTAATCGGAGACCCTATAAAGTCAGATAAACCAAAAGAGAGTGTCTATGAAGATATAATTGAATTTGATAAAAAGAGCCTTGAAGAAAAACTGGCGTACTGGCAAAAGGTGTTCGACCGCTGTATTCGCTGTTATGCGTGTAGAAATGCCTGCCCCATGTGTGTATGCCAGGATAGCTGTATTGCAGAGAGCCGTGAACCGCATTGGATAAGCCAGCGCGCTACATTAACAGAGAAATTCATGTTTCATTTGATACATACAGTTCATCTTGCTGGAAGGTGTGTTGAGTGTGGTGAGTGTGAAAGGGCATGTCCCATGGGGATACCAGTAAATACATTGAAGAGAAAGATTAATCTGGAAATGAAAGAATTGTTTGATTATGTGCCAGGGGTAAACCCTGATGATAAACCACCAATGTATACCTTTAATGTAGATGAGTTGAAAATTAAGGAGCATAAAATCGGATGACAGAGTTAGGCTTTCTTAAAAAAGAAAATTTAGTGGAATTTTTAAAGGAATTAGCAACAAAATCTGTTGTTTATGTTCCAGTAGCAGATGATGATGTAGTTGCCTTTAAACTGTTTCAGGAAAACAGTACTATCTGCCTCGATAGACCTGCAAATATTCCGCCTAAAACTGTTATATTTCCCCAATACGAAACTTTATTAACATTCACTTTTTCAAAAAAAGAGGAACAACCTGATAAGATTGATGTAAAAATACAGGAGAAGATGGATTTTAAAGATACAGTTATCTTTGCTGCAAGACCCTGTGATGCAAAGGGTTTTACAGTTTACGATAGGGTATACAAGGATTCAGACATACCAGATCCTTACTATGTGGGAAAGCGTGAGAAAACCGTTATAATTGGCTTTAGTTGTCCGAATGTCTCTCCAGGATGCTTTTGCACAGCCGTTGGTAGCACCCCATCAGACAAAGAAGGTTCAGATATTTTAATGACAGAAGTAAGTGGCGGATTCGTATTAGAACCTGTAACAGAAAAAGGAAAGGCAGTAATCCAATCAAAATTCATTGAAGACGGTTCAAAATATCTTGAGGAAGCGCAAAAGAAACAGGAAGATGTAAAAAATAAGGTAAAAAACCCTTTTAAAAAGGCTGGAAAACCCCAAATATCTCAAGAGAAATTTAATGACGATAGTTTTTGGGAATTAGCCCTTAGTAAATGCTTAAGCTGTGGTGCATGTACTTTTCTCTGCCCAACATGCTACTGCTTCAACATAACAGATGAAAATAAGATTTGGGAAGCAGAAAGATTGCGTAGCTGGGATGCCTGTATGTTTCCCCATTTTACATTGGAAGCAAGCGGCCATAATCCAAGGCCCACAAAATTTCATAGATTTAAAAATAGGGTTGGACATAAATTCTTATATTATCCTGAAAAATACAACGGTGTGCTCGCATGCTGTGGGTGTGGCAGGTGTATAAGATACTGTCCTGTTTCAGTAGATATCAGTAAAGTTGTAGATGAATTGTCAGATACAAATAGTGAAAATAAGACTTTAACATCAAATGGGGGAGAAGCATGAAAAATCCCTACCTGCCTGAATTAGCAACTATTACGAAAATCATTGAAGAAACTCCAAATATAAAATCATTTCAAGTTGTATTTAATGACCATGAAAAGATGAAGACCTTTAAATTTGAACCAGGACAGGTTGGACAATTGTCGGTCTTTGGCGTTGGAGAATCTACATTTGTTATAAATTCACCCCCTACAAGAATGGAATATCTCCAGTTTAGTGTAATGAAGGTAGGTGAAGTTACAACAGCATTACATGAACTTCATGAAGGTGACCAGATAGGTGTCAGGGCACCACTCGGAAATTGGTTTCCCTATGAGGAGATAAAAGGTAAAAATATACTTTTTATCGGGGGTGGTATAGGGCTTGCCCCCCTTAGGACCCTTATACTTTTTATGCTCGATAACAGAAAAGACTATGAAGATATCACAATAATTTATGGGGCAAGGACACCACCAGACCTATGCTATAAAGATGATTTAAAAGAATGGGAATCTAGACCAGATGTAAATCTTATTTTAACAGTGGACAATGAATATCCTGGTTGGGATAAAAGAACAGGCTTTGTGCCAACAGTTTTAAATGAGGTAGCTCCAAAACCTGATAACACTATAGCTATTACCTGCGGTCCACCTATAATGATTAAGTTTGTATTGCAGAATCTCGTAAAATTAAATTTTAAAGATGATCAGATAATAACAACCCTTGAGAAAAGAATGAAATGCGGTATTGGTATCTGTGGTAGATGTAACATTGGTTCTAAATATGTGTGTAAGGACGGACCAGTATTTTCTTTGGCCCAGCTAAAAGATTTACCACCTGACTTATAATTTTAATTAAAAAGATAATTTAAAGTAAGACAACTGAAATCGCTATCCCAGGTTGTTCTTACTTAAATTATCTTTTTTATATTATAGTTTTCTGGCAGATTCTTTATTGATATATTAAATCTATCTAATAATTCTTTTGTTTCTTTAAGATATTCCGATTTTCCGGTATCGTATATGATTCCAGCATTTTCAAAGGCAAAAAGCACATCTTCGATGGTTAATTCTTCTGGCGGCCTTGCAGGTTGAAACAAGCTATCCTTATTATCTTCTGAAACTTTTATAACGAGCTTTGAAGAAATAAGGGCTTGCATAATATCTTTTATAATGAATATAGGTACCTTTAAGATACTGGAAATTTCTTTTATAGTTAAGGGTTGTTTTACTTCATAGAATTGTTTGCATATAAGTTTAAATACAGAAAGCAACAAAATCTTCTTGGTGTAGACGCTAACATCCAAATAGTGAGGTTTCCAGGTATAAACATTTCTATTTTCCGTTGCATACGCAATCTCAACGCCGAAAAGAACAATAATCCAGCTCGTTTTTATCCATATAAAAAAAAGTGGCAGTGCTGCAAGACTTCCGTATATTGCTCCATATTTGGTAACACCTATTTGAAAATTTATATAAACATATTGAATGAGTTGTAATAATGTCCCAGAGATTATTGCTCCTGTTATTGCTGGTATAAAAGGTATCCTGGTGTTTGGCATAATCATATACATTGCTGTTAGCAATAACCAAAAAGAAATGTAAGATAATAATTTGAGCAATATGCTTATAAAATTTATCGTTATTCCTTTAAAACCTAAAAATGCCATTACAGGCCCAAGCTTTGTTGATATAAGAATTGTTATACTATTCGAAATCGTAAACAGTATTGGTGCAATAATAAAAATGGCCATGTAATCTGTAAACTTTCTTGATAATGTCCTCTCCTTTTTTATGCCCCAAATTTTATTAAATGCAAATTCGATTTTTCCAAGTATGGCTATTACAGTCCATAAAAGAAGTATTATACCTATCCCAGCAATTATACCACCCTTTGCCTGTTCGAGAAGATTTATGGAAAACCTTATAATCTGTTGTGTAATTTCTACCTGCCACTTTGCATTTAATGCAATCTTCATAATTTGCTTTTCAACAAATCTTTCTATACCAAAACCCTTAGCAATGCTAAATACAACTGCAATGATAGGGACAATGTTCAGTATTGTGTAATATGTAAGCACAGAGGCATGATCCATGGTATTTTTTTTGTAGAAATTGAATAAGGCAAGAAAAATTATCCTTAGAATTAATATGGGATATGCTCTATATACTGGTAACTTATCTATATCTATTTCCCAGATAGTATTTTTTGCAAAATGCTTTATTGTTTTAATCATCTATTATTAAGGGACTATATTACATCCCTTAACTAAAATGTCAAGGATAATTGAGCGGTTTGTTACTTAAATGGTATTTGTTGGGTTAAAAGACAAAGGTTATTACCATTTGTTATGATAAAAGCTTTGTGTGGGAAATTTATCAGCCGACAGTGGGATTTGAACCCACGACCTGCGCATTACGAGTGTGCTGCTCTACCACTGAGCTATGTCGGCGTGCCTTAATTATATAATATATAAGAGGTATATCTTGCAAGTATGATGAGCATAATATGAAGATATTTTATAAAAAACTCGATTTTAGATGAAGTTATAAGTATATTAATCATATGAATGAGCTCATATATCAACCAAAAATACATTCTATATTAATTGTAGACGATTCTCCAGATATAATTGTGATGCTAAGTGCCCTTTTAAAAGACCTATACAGAACGAAGATTGCAACAAATGGTGAAAAGGCATTGAAAACACTTGAACTGTCAGATAAACCCGATTTAATTCTTCTTGATATAGTTATGCCCGGTATGGATGGTTACGAGGTTTTAAGGCAGATAAAATTAAATCCTGAAACCTGTGATATACCTGTAATTTTTTTAACATCTCAAACAGGTGTTCAGGAAGAAAAGAAGGGGCTTGAGTTAGGTGCTGTTGACTATATTACAAAGCCAATAAGCCCCCCTATACTCCTTGCAAGGATAAAAAACCATCTAATGTTGAAAGATGCAAGGGACTTTTTAAAAGATAAAAACAAATTTTTAGAAAAAGAGATATTAAAACGCACTCAAGAAATAGTTGCCATTCAGGATGTAACGATTATGGCCTTAGCGTCCCTCGCAGAAACCAGAGATACAGAAACAGGTAATCATATAAAAAGGACACAAATATATGTAAAATTAATTGCTAATAAGTTAAAAAATCATCCGAGATTCAAACATTTTCTCACAGATGCAAACATAGAACTACTGTATAAATCAGCACCCTTACATGATATTGGCAAGGTGGGAGTGCCAGATAATATCCTCCTTAAACCTGCGAAACTTACACCTGAAGAATTTACAATCATGCAAAAACATACAATTTTAGGAAGGGATGCAATTTTATCTGCCGAGCAAAGAATTGGTAAAATAAGGTCGTTTCTTGATATTGCAAAGGAAATTGCATACTCCCATCAGGAGAAGTGGTGTGGCACAGGTTATCCTGAAGGTTTGACTGGTGACGACATCCCCATTTCAGCAAGACTTATGGCAGTAGCAGATGTTTATGATGCCCTTATAACTAAAAGAATATACAAACCTGCATTTCCTCACGAACAGGCAGTAGAGATCATAAAATCAGGTTACGGCATACACTTTGACCCGGATGTGGTAGATGCCTTTTTAAAAATATCAGACCAGTGCTTTGAAGTTGCCCAGAAATACTCATCTGCTGAGGAAGATATTAAAAGAAGATAATGTAAGGCAATCCTTTTAATAAATTACTAAATTCATCATAGTTTGCTACATATATTTACCCTTGAACATTACTTTCAAAGTATAGTAATGTAAAACCACTCAAAAATCATGATTCTTACGCGCTTTAATATGTTTTTTAAAGAAAATAAAAATTGGTTGTTCAGTAATTATTGTATTATTTATATCATATTTTTAATCAGTTATGTTTTGTTTTATCTATTTCAATGGCCTATATATGCTGGCGATACGGATTTGTGGTACCACCTAAATGGCGGTAGATATATCCTTGAGCATAATTCTATTCCAAGGGACAGCAGTTTTTTTTCATTCATCGAACCTCCAAGGGAATGGGTGGACTATTATTGGCTTTTTCAATTGCTTGTCTATAAGATTTACACATTTTCCGGTTATTATGGTCTTGTCTTTTTAAGGGCATTAATTTTTATTGCTATTATGTTATTAATTTATCTAATTCTTAATAAAAATTTAAAAGACAAGCCTACAATCTATAGGGCAATTACTTTTTCTCTCTTTGTCCTTTTTTTAATTCCCCGTTTTCATCTTATAAGACCCCATATGTTCACATACCTTTTTATTGTGCTTTTTATCTATATTCTGGAATTGAAGCCACGATACACCTTCTTTTTGCCTGTTGTTTCCATTCTATGGGTTAATCTTCACGGTATTGTTTATCCAGTAATGATTTTAATAATCCTTGCATATTTAATAGATTTTTTTCTAAACAAAATAAAAGAAAAAAAACATATCGAAAACAGGGAGCTTTTGTTTTTAATACCCCTTATTGTAAGTATAGGCTCTGTTTTTTTAACCCCCCACCGGACAGACTTAACCTGGGTGCCATTTATACCCACTGAATTTGCATCGCTCTATATATTTGAGATAGCGAAGATAAAGATAGAGGAACTATTTTCCTTTCAGGTTATAAAAATGACAATGCCCTTTGGCACTATATTTAACATAATCTTTTTTTCATCATGTATTGCCATTATAATAAAAATTTTTAATAAAAAAGGAAAAAATATAAGCCATTTTATTCTTTTTGTTGCCGGTATTATACTTCTAAGCAAGGCAAATCGTTTCAGATATGAATACGCACTTTTTTCTCTGCCAATCTTAAAAGATTTTATTCAATTGTTGGAGATAAATAATCTCAGGGAAAAATTTTTAAAGCCTGTTTTTGCAATCTTAACCACCTTATTTATAGTGTCATCTTTTTTGACAGTAAAAGAGACATTTGCCTATATGCCTAAAAAATATCCATTTTCTCAAAGAAATCTTCCTGAAGGCATATGCACTTTTTTAAATAGAATAGATGCCCATGGAAAGGTTTTTAACCATCCAAATTATGGAGGGTATCTACAGTGGGTGTTATATCCCAAATACAAAATTTTTATGGACATGGAGATACCTTTTTTATTTTTAAATGAAGACATATTTACTGCCAACAATGCCTTTACTTCAGAGACGGGATTAAATTACATTATAGGTAAATATAGGCCTCAATTTATTATAGCACCATCAGGAAATAGCCAATTTAAAACACTAATAAAAAAATATCCTGATTACACAGCGGTTTTTTTTGATGAAACAGGTATTCTGTATGTGGATAAGGTAAGCTTTCCCATAATTGCAAAGGAATATGAATTAAAAGAAATAGATCCGTATAATCTTTACCAAATAAATATAGACAAAATTATTACAGAAAAAAAGGATGAGAATATTCTCACCGAGGTTTTAAAAATGCATAATATTTATCCTGACTGTATCCTCACAAATCAAATACTGGCATTGATTTATAACAAAAGGCAAGAGTTTGAACAGTCACTAAAATATGTAGAAAAAATAATAAGGTCTTACCCAGAATTACCTATAGGTTATAAATTAAAAGGCGATGCTTTGCAGGGCTTACAAAAATTTGACGAAGCCTTAATAAGTTATGAAAACGCCCTTAACAGAACAATAAATAAAGTTGAGATATACCGAGAAATCGGTAACACGTATATGAAAAAAAAGGCATTTAAAAAGGCGTATAAAACATTTAAATTAATTACAGATCCTTTTACCCAAAAAGACTATAAATTTTTTTATGATGTATGCATGGCTGCTATGCTTTCCGGTAATGTAAAAGACGCAAAAATTCTTTTTAATTATGCTTATTCTCTTGTTCCTCAAGAAGACAAAAAATGGCAGGAAAAATATTTAAAACTCGCAGAACAATTGATTTTAAAAAAGTAAGTAAAACAATACATTAAAAATCATATGAAAAGAATACCGATATTCCTTTACTTTTTGCATATTCTTCCACATCAGGTTCGGTAATCATGTATGTAACAATAACAGGGAAGATGTCTTCAAATACACCTTTAAAAGGCTTGAGTTTTCTATTTATAAATCTGTCTATATCGTTTTTAGATAGTTGACTTTTTGATTCACCTATTATTGTAATGATTTTATTTTTCTTCAATGCTTCACCAAAAATGTTTACTTCTATATCTCTTCCTTTATTATCTTTTATAAAAGTCCTTTTTATCCTACCTTTAACAGTAATACCATAATGATCTTCAAGAAGACGGGGGAGTGCCTTAAAAGCTTCATCTTCAAGCCTATATCCTACAGTGTCTGAAAGGCCACCAAGCATCTTTCTTGTAACCGCATGTTCTTTAGTGAGTTCAATAAGAGCTTCCTCTGTCCTTTTCTGTGCTTCAGCAAGCTCTTCTAACCTCTTTTCTGTCCTTTTCTGTGCTTCAGCAAGCTCTTCTACCCTCTGCTCTGTTTTCTTCTGAGCCTCTGCAAGCTCTTCTACCCTCTGCTCTGTTTTCTTCTGAGCCTCTGCAAGCTCTTCTACCCTCTGCTCTGTTTTCTTCTGTGCTTCAGCAAGCTCTTCTACCCTCTGCTCTGTTTTCTTCTGAGCTTCAGCAAGCTCTTCAACCCTCTGTTCTGTCCTTTTTTGAGCCTCTGCAAGCTCTTCAACCTTTTGCTCTGTCCTTTTTTGAGCCTCTGCAAGCTCTGTAGTTTTTATACCCAGATTCCGTATTATTTCTTTTAGTTCACTAAAATCCTCTTTTGTAACATGGGCTTCCCTAATCCGTTCATCAATTATCTTTATTATCTCTTTTTTTACATCAGGGGTAATTTTAAATATGATGTCTTTTGCTGTCTGCAAAGCATCCTCCAAATAAAAGATAAATTTATTTAATTATATCATATAAAAAAGGTCTTTCAAAAAAGTATATTATCTAAACTTTTCTTTTTTGCTTGGAAAAATAATTTCAAAAAAATATTTACAAAAATAAAAACAATGTTATAATTAAAAAATGTAATACTATTTTAAATTTAATAGTAAAGGTTTTACGTTGATCGAGCTGCTTATCGTTATTGCCATCATCGGCATACTGGCTGCAATCGCCATACCTGCCTACACTGGATACACGAAAAAATCAAAGGTTTCTGGTGTTGTAAATGCAATGGGTGCTGTAAAGAATGCTATTACTGCATACTATACTGAGAAGGGTAATCTAAGTGGTTTAGAATTAACAGATAGTAATGCTGTTCAAAGCAATCTAGGTATCACTGTTCCGAGCCAGTATATGAGTGCAGTTAACGTGGTGAACAACGGGACAGATGGTGTAATTATTACTGTAACCCTTGCAAATGTAGGCTCTGGTGTAGATACAAAAACGTTAACTTTGACTGGGTCAAACTTATCTGGTAGCCCAACATGGTCATGGGGTGGAACTATTGATGATGCCTACAAACCTAAAGGTCAATAGCCTATTTTATTGTTAAAGAGGGGCCTTCTGGCCCCTTTTTTATTGCCATAATAGACCCAATAAATTTGATAAATTTTTATAATCTATCTTTTATAACTATACCTGCTTGTAAAAAAATACGAATATATAAAATTATGACAAAAACTATTAATAAAGATATCAATACTATCCAATCATTTTTTTTCATATAAGGCCTGCGATACATGGTTCTCGGTGATGCAGGACTAAAGCCTCTTGACTCAAGTGCCATGGATAAAAGATTTGTGTATCTAATGGCAATTATAAATATAGGCACAGCAAGGGGTATGAATTTACTGAATCGTTTAAATATGTTTTTAGATTCCAAATCAAGCCCACGAGAAATTTGAGCCTGAACGATTGTTGCGCCTGCCCCTGCAAAGGTAGGGACGAGTCTTAATGCAGTGGATATGGCAAACGCAATAGGGTAGGGTAGACCCATCATAATTAAACCATTCGTTATGTCCTCATTTTTTGTTGTTGAAATTAATATCATACCAGCCATAACAAATGTAGACAGTCTCAAGCCCATGGCAATGGCATATAAAATAGACTCTTTGTGAATATAAAAACCTTTTATGCATAACCACACAGTTTTTCCTTTAACAAAAAAGGGCCATATTATCATACTGAATAAAAATAGAAGTATAAGTATATATCTCAACGTCCATAATGACTTAAGGGAACGGGCAAAGAAAAGTATGAATAAAACACCCAGGGTTAAAATAGCAATATAAATAGGATCATTAAAGCACAGGCACATGGCAAATATTAGAATAATGCCCGTTATTTTTGTCCTTGGATCAAGTCTATGGATCCATGTATCTTTATCTTGATACAGAGAAAGATTCACCCTTTAGCTCCTCAACAAGTTCATCTACGGATAGAGATTGTGTTTTAAGCCAATTACTAACCCTCACAATCTGAGAAGGCACAAGGGAAGCCTCTTTTAGAACATCTTCATCAAAAAATATATCTCTCGTTGGTCCATCGGCAATGATAATTCCATCTTTCATGATGATGACCCTTGTGGCAAATTGTTCTGCTATCCACATAGAATGTGTTATTATAACAATTGTCCTGCCTTTATTATTCAACTCTTTCAACATATTCATTGCACTTATCTGATGGGCATAATCGAGCCCTGTTGTGGGCTCATCAAGCACTATCACTTCTGGTTTAATGGATAATATAGAGGCAAAGGCAACCCTCTGTCTTTCTCCTTTTGTAAGGAGAAAGGGAGATTTATTCTCATATCCTGTCAGACCTGTTACAAAGATTGCCTCCTCTGTGTTTTTCTTTATATTTTTTTCGTCTTCACCAAGCATTTTTAATCCGAATGCCACCTCATCCCACACGGTTGATGAAAATATCTGGTGATCTGGATTCTGAAAAACATAGCCAACAATCCGTGCAAGCTCATGTTGTTTATAGTCGGTAGTCTTTCTGCCTTTTATTAATACCTCCCCTGAGGTTGGCCTTAAAAGTCTATTAAAGTGTTTGGCAAGGGTAGTCTTTCCTGAACCATTTTGACCGAGTATTGCAACAATCTCGCCTTCATATATCTTTAAATTTAAATTTTTTAAAATATCATCTGGGCTTGAGGGATATCTGAAATAAAGGTCTTTTGTCTCAATAATGCCTTTTTCGGAACCCACAGGTTTTCTATTAATCTTTAATGTCCTGTGGGGCACAATTATTTCGGGATGGTTTTCTTTAATATGCATTATAGTTTCTTTAGAATTTAGGGGCATCTCCTCCCATCCCATTTTTTTAAAGAACTCTAAAGTTTGGGGCACCATAACACCGCAGGATTTTAATAAATCAAGGTTAGTTAATACTTGCCTTGGCGAATCTTTTATAACAACTTCGCCATCTTTCATCAACCATACATAATCGGCATCCATTGCCACCTCATAATCAGTATCCACCATAACAAGTGTTCTTTTTTTATTCCTCAACATCTGTGATATGGATAAGATATGGTTTTTACCAATGGGGTCAAGGTCTGTTGTGGGTTCATCCATGACGACCACATCAGGCTCCATTGCAAGAACGGCGCCTATGGCAAGCCTTTGTTTTTGTCCCCCAGATAAAGAAGAGGTCTGGGCTTTTCTTTTTTCCAATAATCCCACAAAATCAATATATTTTTTTATTCTTTCCTCCATTTCTTCAATATTTAAACAAAGATTCTCAAGGCCGAATGCAACTTCAAGCTCTACGTTTGAACAAAACAATTGTGCCTCAAAATCTTGAAAAACAAGTCCTACGGTCTTTGCCATTTCGTTTATACGATAATCTGTGGTCTTTTTATTTTTAACAAAAACATTACCTTTCATTTCGCCGTGTAAAAATCTTGGAATCAAGCCGTTCATAGAAAAACAGAGTGTGGTTTTTCCTGCCCCTCCATGGCCGAAAATAACAACAAAATTACCTTCCTTTATCTCTGAATTTATATTGGCTAAACTATCTTTACTTGCCGACCTATATTTAAAATGCAGTGAATCTATCTTTATCGCAATGCCCATTGCTTAAAGAAGAATGGAACCGATAACAATAAAAATGACTGATAACCACTTTATATTAAGGATTGAAACATCTACTATAAAACTTCCCACAATACCAATTATTGACCCAACTGTAACAAGCCATGAACCGACCATACTTGTTTTAGAAATTTTTTTAACATCAACATTCAACACATCTATCCAAAATAATCCTAATTGTTTTGTTGTAACATCATAAACTGAAATTAAAAGTATTATTCCTATCAGGCCTCCTATAAAGTTGTTTAATGTGATTATCTTTGAAATAACTTCATAAGGGGCAATACCCAGTATATCCACTGCAACACCTATTATTATTGAACATGCTATAGAAGATATTAAATTAATAGAAATATATGCCCACCAGCTTTTATAACTTTTTTTATTCCATTTATATTGATTTTCACAAAAAGGTATAAAAGTAGTCCACATAGTATAAGGCAGAAAACCGAGTAGAAAATTTCCAAAAAACCCTGCGATAGAGGCAGGCCCAAATGTTCCACCAAAAATATCTCCTATAAGATTACCAATTGCCAGGCCCCATGCACCTGCAGGACCAAAAAGAAGTCCAAATGTCATAGGAAATATATTTGCCACACGGACTTCTGTGATACCTGGAATAAGTGGAATAGCAGTTTTAAAGGCTATGAGTGTTGCAGCATAAATTGCTGCAACAACAGCAACAAGAACAATCATTCTTGTGTTATTCCACATTTTTATTGCAAATACCATCTGTCTTCTCTTTTTTTTGTGAGTATACGACAGGGTTAAAGTTTATGTCAACGGTTATTAAAAACCCTTGACTAAAATCCAGATGCTTTGTTAGTATAAGCAGATTTATAAACTATGTGAAATTAATATAGGAAGAGAGATATGGACATGAAAAAAATTCAAGGAATCGAAAAGGTATTAATTATTGGTTCAGGGCCAATTATTATAGGTCAGGCATGTGAATTCGATTACTCTGGGACACAGGCCTGTAAGGCGCTAAGGGCAGCAGGATATAAAATAATCCTTGTTAATTCAAATCCAGCTACAATAATGACAGACCCTGGTATGGCAGATATAACATACATAGAACCTCTGACAGTTGAAACATTGGAGAAAATCATAGAAAAAGAGAGACCAGATGGTTTGCTACCGAATCTTGGTGGTCAAACAGGTCTTAATCTTGCCGCAGAATTATATAAAAAAGGGATTCTCGAAAAGTATAATGTAAAAATAATAGGTGTTCAGGCAGATGCCATAGAAAGAGGGGAAGATAGGATTGAATTTAAAAAGACAATGGAAAAACTGGGTATACCCATGCCTAAAAGCTCACCTGCTTATTCAGTGGAAGAGGCGATAAAGATTGCATCAGAATTGGGTTATCCAGTAGTTATTAGGCCTGCTTACACCTTAGGTGGCACAGGTGGTGGCATAGCATACAATCAAGAAGAACTAAGAACCATTGCAAGCAGGGGGATATCAGCAAGTCTCATAGGTCAGATCCTTATAGAAGAGGCAGTAATTGGTTGGGAAGAGCTCGAGCTTGAAGTGGTAAGAGACAGAGAAAATAATATGATAACGGTCTGTTTTATAGAAAATATAGACCCAATGGGTGTTCATACGGGCGATTCCTTTTGTGTTGCCCCGATGCTTACAATCTCAGAGGATTTACAAAAAAGGTTACAGGAATATTCATATAAAATTGTTGAAGCAATCCAGGTAATAGGTGGCACAAATATACAATTTGCCCACAATCCACAGGATGGCAGGGTTGTAGTAATTGAAATAAACCCCAGGACATCAAGGTCATCAGCCCTTGCATCAAAAGCAACAGGCTTTCCTATTGCTTATATATCTGCTAAACTCGCTGGAGGATATACCTTAAAAGATATACCTTATTATCGTGGTGGCACTCTCGATAAATATACTCCATCAGGAGATTATGTAGTCATTAAATTTGCAAGATGGGCTTTTGAAAAATTTAGAGAGGCAGAAGATAAACTCGGCACGCAAATGAAGGCAGTAGGCGAGGTAATGAGTATAGGAAAGACGTATAAAGAGGCGCTTCAGAAGGCAATACGTTCACTTGAAATTAAAAGGTATGGGCTTGGATTTGCTAAAAATTTTAATAAGTTATCACTTAATGAATTATTGGCTATGTTAAAGGAACCAACCTCTGAAAGACAGTTCGTAATGTATGAGGCATTAAGAAAGGGTGCATCCATTGATGAATTGTATGAAAGGACAAAGATAAAACGCTGGTTTATTGAGCAGATGAGGGAGCTTGTGGAACTTGAGGAAGAGATTTTGAAGTATAAAGGTGGTTTGCCTCCTGATAATTTATTAATAAAGGCAAAGGAAGATGGATTTTCTGATAGATACCTTGCAGAAATTTTAAATATTACAGAAGAAGAAATAAGGAACAAAAGGTTGAGCCTCGGAAAGGTTCAAGGGTGGTGTAAGGTGCCCGTAAGTGGAGCAGAGGCTGCATACTATTATTCTACATATAATGCCCCTGATGAGGTAGGGGTGAGTGATAGACCAAAGGTCATGATATTAGGTGGAGGCCCTAACAGAATAGGTCAGGGAATAGAATTCGATTATACATGTGTTCATGCTGCATTTGCCTTGCGAGATGAAGGATACGAATCAATAATGGTTAATTGTAATCCAGAAACGGTTTCTACAGACTACGATACTTCTGATAAATTGTATTTTGAGCCCTTAACTGTTGAAGATGTGCTGAGCATCTATAATAAAGAAAAACCCATTGGTGTTATAGTGCAATTTGGTGGGCAAACCCCTTTGAATATTGCTAATGAGCTTGCAAGGGCAGGTGTAAAAATTTTAGGAACATCACCTGAAAGCATAGATTTAGCTGAAGATAGAAAAAGATTTAAACATGTAATAGAAAAATTAGGCATTCCACAACCTGAAAGTGGAACTGCCACAACTCTTGAAGAGGCAATTGAGGTGGCAAGAGTTATTGGATATCCTTTAATGGTGAGGCCTTCTTATGTCCTTGGTGGCAGAGGCATGGAGATAGTATATGATGAGGACATGCTCACATCATATGTTAAGGCAGCAGTTGACATCACTCCTGGAAGGCCTATCCTTATAGATAAATTTCTTGAGAATGCCATTGAGGTTGAGGCAGACGCCATAGCCGACGGAGAAGATGCATTTGTGCCATCAATCATGGAACATATTGAATTTGCAGGTGTTCATTCAGGAGACAGTGCATGTGCTATCCCTCCAAGATCGATTTCACAAAAACACATCGATTTAATAAATGAATACACGAAAAGAATTGCCGTTGAACTAAAAGTGGTAGGACTCATGAATATCCAATATACCATAGCAGATGATAAGGTCTACATACTTGAGGCAAATCCAAGGGCAAGCAGAACTGTTCCTTTGGTTTCAAAAGTTACAGGTATACAAATGGCGCGTATTGCAACACAACTCATGTTGGGGAAAAAATTAAAAGATATTAAATTAAAACACAGAACATACAGTCATGTTGGTGTAAAAGAGGCTGTTTTTCCTTTTAATATGTTTCCAGAGGTTGACCCCACATTAGGACCTGAGATGAAATCAACGGGAGAGGTATTAGGAATTGCAAATTCTTTTGGTCTTGCATATTTTAAATCACAAGAGGCAGCAGGTCAAAAACTCCCAGTAAAAGGAAATGTTTTAATAACAGTAAATGCTAAAGATAGGACAGATATACTTGAAGTGGCAAGATATTTAAGGCAAGCTGGGTTTAAAATTTTTGCTACAAACGGGACACATAGATTTTTAACAGAAAATGGAGTTGAATCTATACCTATTAAAAAAATTCATGAAGGAAGACCCAATATTGTGGATGCCATTCATAATAAAGAGATTCACCTTATAATAAATACACCAGCAGGCAAAAACAGTAAATATGACGATTCGTATATACGTAAAGCAGCCATAAAATACAAGATTCCTTATATAACTACAACAGCGGCAGCAAAGGCAGCAGCAGAAGGTATAAAGGCATTTATTGAAAACAATGGTATTATTGATGTGAAATCTCTGCAAGAATATCATAATGAAATAGAATAAAAGAAAGGAAATACTATGGCTTCGGTAGTTATTAAAATCAATGGTATGTCATGTCAGCATTGTGTTGCCAGCGTTGGAAAGGCAATAACAGGCGTAGGTGGTATAAAAAAGGTTGATATTTCTATAGGTAGTGCTTATGTTGAATACGATGAGTCAATGACAAAATTGGAGCAAATAGAGGCTGCCATAGAAAAAGAAGGATATAAGGTTATCAAATAAACACTTTCGGTTTTGAGGGATTATTAATAAGTTTTAAAGAATTATATTAAAAAGACATGCTTAAAGATAATTTTAACAGGGTTATTAATTATTTACGCATCTCCATAACTGATAGGTGTAATCTCAGATGTAGATATTGTGTAAACGAAAACCTCCAATTCAAAAAACATGATGAGATATTAACTTATGAGGAAATAATTAGATTTGTTAAGTTATGTGCCAACCTCGGTATTAAAAAAGTGAGATTAACAGGCGGTGAACCTCTTGTAAGAAAAAATATTTCTTATCTAATTGAAGAGATAAACAAAATTGAAGGCATAGAGGACATAGCCCTTACCACAAACGGCGTATTCCTTGGTGAAAAAGTTACAGAATTAAAACAGGCAGGTCTTAAAAGGGTAAACATCAGCCTTGATTCGCTAAAAAAAGACAGATACGAATTTATAACAGGTGTGGATGCCATAAATGATGTTTTTACAGGCATAAAAAGATCTATTGAAGAAGGTCTTTATCCTATAAAAATTAATACGGTGATAATAAAAGGTTTCAACGATGACGAAATCATAGATTTTGCGTCTCTTGCAATGAAATGGGATATTCATGTGAGATTTATTGAATTTATGCCCTTTGGGGATCCTGATTTGTGGGGACCCTCAAAAATCGTAACTTCAAAGAAAGTGGAAGAAGTTATAAGAACTGTATTCGATTTAGAACCTACTGTCAATCAACATAAAGGACCTGCAAAGATGTTTAAAATAAAGGGCGGAAAGGGCGAGGTTGGTTTCATAAGCCCTATGTCCACCCATATATGTTCAGAGTGTAATAGGATTAGACTTACTTCAGACGGAATGATTATGCCATGTCTTTTTTCAGATACTGAATACGATGTTAAAAAACTTATAAGGGAAAATGCCTCTAATGAAGAGATTATGGCGTTTATAAAAGGCGTTATAAAAGAAAAACCTCAAAGAAAATACGAATTAGGCCAGATAAAAAAATGCCAGCGTAGTCTAAGAAATATTGGGGGATGATTTTATAGGCTTTATTTCTATCATCTTAATCAAAGATTGAAAGGCAAAAATGCGATTATCAAAATTTATTTCAGATTGTGGGATTGCCTCACGAAGAAAATCTGAAGAATTAATAAAATCTGGGCGTGTAAAAGTAAATAATAACATTATATTAGAACCATTTTTTAATATTGATTATAAAAAAGATATTGTAACTATCGATGATATAAGGATTAAACAAAGTAAAAAACATTTATACATTGCCCTTTATAAGCCTGTGAAGTATATCTCTGATTTAAAGGATGATAAAGGAAGGAACTTAGCAAGAGATCTCATTGATATTGATGGAAAACTTTTTCCAGTGGGAAGACTTGATTATAATTCAGAGGGTTTAATTTTATTTACCGATGACGGTGAGTTTGCAAATAAAATCATGCATCCAAAATACGGAATAGAAAAAGAATACCTTGTTAAGGTTAAGGGTGCATTAGAAAAAGGAGATTTAATAAAATTAAAAAAAGGCATAGTAATTGATGGATCTTTTTGTAAAGTGGAAAAGATAAGTTTTTTAAAAGCAGCCCAAAAGAATAACTGGTATGTTTTTATTGTAAAACAAGGAAAAAATAGGATGATAAGAAAAATGTGCCTTGCTATAAAACATCCAGTTTTAAAACTCATTAGAGTCAGAATAGGAAATATAAATATAGGTAATCTTATACCAGGTCAGTATAGATTTTTAACTGAGAAGGAAGTCAATAGCATAAAATCTATAAACATATAATTTTATCTAATAAAAAAGTTAACATAATATTCCTTATCTGACTTAATTAATTTCTTTTAAAAGGGGCTAATTAAAAGCCCCTTTACTTTTAGAGTAAAACACTACTTATCAAATTTTTCCTTAACACAGGCAAGGGATTCATCTATTGCACTAACAGTGAGATCAAGGTCATCTTCTGTGTGGCGATAACAAATATAGGCATGATGATGGGGTGTGAAGAAAAATCCCCTTCTTATCATTTGAGTATAAAATTCTGTCCTTTTTGCACGTCTTAACTCAGCATCACCTGTTTCAAATGTTATAAAAAACATAGGAGCTACCCCTGATAGTTCAGCCCCTGTATCGTATTTATCCAATACTTTCTGCACCTTATCTAAAAATCTTTTACCCTTTTCCCAGATATTATCAAGCACTTTATCTCTTTCGAGTATTTCTATTGTTTTTAAGGCTGCGATGTAACCATCACTATTTGGAAAAAATGTTGATGAAATAAAAAGTTTAGAAGCAGCAGCCATCATTACGTCATACTTGCCTGTTACAACACTTATGGCATAACCATTAGCCATCCCTTTTCCAAGAACAGTCAAATCAGGTTTTACCCCGTACAATTCTTGAGCGCCTCCCATTCTGAGCCTAAAACATGTCCTAACCTCATCGAATATTAATACTGCACCGTATTCATCAGCCAAGCCTCGCACACCTTCAAGAAAACCGGGTTTGGGTTCCTGCATTTTTTGGTGTAAATGGTGCCCAAATGGGGTCATGATTATAGCAGCAGTTTCTTTTCCATGAACTGCCATTAGATTTTTAAGGGAATCAAGATTATTGTATTGAAATTCAAATACATCTTCGTAATATTTCATGGGGATACCACCTTTCATCTCCACACACCAATCATGCCAACCATGATATCCACATCGCATAACTTTTATTCTATTTGTATAAGCCCTTGCAATTCGAATACTTGCAGTTGTAGCATCAGAACCTGTCTTAAGAAAAATACTTAATTCTGCAGAAGGAATAAGTTTATTTAATTTTTTTGCTAATTCATTTTGGTATGGTTGTGTTAAAGAAAAGCAAAAGCTTTTTTCCTTTATCTGTTTTATTACAGCATCGTCTACTTCTTCTTCTCTGTAGCCAAGGATGATAGGGCCATAACCACATAAAAAATCAATATATTCATTCCCATCCACATCAATTAGTCTACATCCCTTTCCATATTCAAGAAATATTGGATATTCACCCATTATAAAATCAGTAGGTTTCCTTGCACCAAGAACACCACCTGGAACAAGTGTTTTTGCTTCTTCATATAGGGCAAGGCTTTTTGATATATTTAATCTCTGCGCTTCTTTCATAAGCTTTTCCTCCTTTTATATCCATTAGTTAAAAAATCATCCTATTTTTACCATTGATTTTATTGTTTCTGTTTGGTGGATCCTTGCTCCTCTTTTTATTAATTCAGCAAGGAATTTATCAGGGTCTATACATCCCTCAGGTGCAACTACACCCTTTTCCTTTATATCACCAGCAAAAAACATGAGAGCTGCAATTGATGCAGGTAGTCCTGTTCCAGGTGCCATTCTACCCACTATATCAGCAGTATATGTAACTTCATTGCCACCTCTTGTTCCCTTTACAATGACCTTTAATCCCGATGCCTGAGGTCCATTATCCCTGCCCTTCGGTATTGTATCCCAAAGCTTTAAGGTTAAGTCATAGGGAATTACCCTCTGGCCTTTTACCTCAACGGGTTCTTTGCTTAAAAATCCAGTATCCCTTTGCTCTTTGATTAGCTTATCCACCCAAAGAGGGATTAACGCACCTTTTATAACCACCTTTTGCACCCCTTTTATATAACGGGGTATGGTAAGGGGCTGAGGGTGGCCCACATAACTTATCAGACATTCCCCTAATGGTTCTAAGAATCTCTCTATCTCTTCACCACTTCCACCATCCACATACTCTATTTTACCATCTATATACTGAGGTATCTTACCAAGGACCATATATAGGCTATGGTCCCATGCTGCACCAGCAAGTTCTGCAATACTTACTACCCAGTAAAGATATATTTCTTCAACTGTATCTAACTTATTTGCATACCACTTTACAAGAACGTTATTTGTCCCCGGGTCTGAACCCATGCCTGTTAGAACTGTTATACCTTTTTGTTTTGCCATCTCATTTATTTCAGAGGCAAAGAGTATTTCCGTTGCCTCATAGTCATCGCAAATGTCTATATAATTAACCTTTGCCTCAATCGCTGCCCTTGCCACTGCAACGGCTGTTTTGTAAAAAGGACCGGCACAATTTATAACTATATCCATACCTTTTATTGCATTCACAAGACCCACATGGTCAAATACATCAATCTTTTTTAATGATATCTTTTCACTTGTCCTTAATTTCTCTTGTACTCTTTCAGGATTTACATTAATATCACCGAGTATTACCTCTTTTGCTTGTGCCTGCTTTATAAGATCCCTTGCTACACCCTGACCCATGCCGCCTGTTCCACCAATAACCAATGCCTTCATTTTTCACTCCTTCTGTAAAAATTTTTATTTTTGATGTATATCAAATTCTCCTTCTATAAGCTCTGTAAGGACACCATGCAATTTATTAGGATGATGCACAAAGGCATACCTTGTGCCGAAAAGCTCTCTAGGTTTTTCATCAATTAATTGAATGTTTTTCTCCCTTAGCTCCTGAATTGCCTTTGTTAGGTCATCAACTTTATATGAAATAAGATAGGCCCCTTCCCCTCTCTTGTTTATAAATTTTGCTACTTCACCATCAGGTGATGTGGATTCCATAAACTCAACTGCTACTTCGCCTATATAATATCTTGCAACTTTTATCTTTTCAGATTCTGCAATATATTCAAAGGTAGGGGTTAATCCAAAGTGTTCTCTATATATCTTTTTTGTTTCTTCAAGATTTTTAACTGCAAAGCAGATATGGTCTATTTTCTCTATTTTCATTATACCCCCCCTTTTTTTTTAAAAATAGCCAGACCATTGTGGCTAAAATATTTTTTTGTATACTGTATACAACATATTTTTTTAAAAATATAATGCTATTGGTTTTTTGTCAACTAAAAATTAATGCTTATCCATTTTATCTTTTAAATCTATCAATTGTTTTTATGATAAACACTTATTATGTTTTTACCTTCTTTTTTTGATTTTCTGACAATTTGGACGGCATTTGAAAGAAGTGTTGTTGTATCCATAGAACCATCTATTTGGATAACACCCATAGTTATATTCAATGAACACTTTGTATAATCAAAGACAAAGGTATGTTGATTAATTGTTTTCTGAAGCCTTTCTGCAGCGAGTTTTGCCTCTGCCATAGACGTGCCCTTTAATAAAACAACAAATTCATCCCCTTCAAACCTAAAAACACTGTCTCCAGTCCTCAAACTATTTTTAAATAATTTTGCAACTGTAATTAACACCTCATCACCGGCAATGTGTCCATAGTTTTGATTTATTTCTTGAAAATCATCTATATTGGCAAATATCATTACGCTATTACTTCCCCTTTTATAAGTAGAACTTTTTGCCTTTTCTATTAATTGTCTTAATGATGCCTCTAAAGAACGTCTATTCGGCAATCCTGTAAGTGTGTCAATGTTCGGGGTAAAGACAAACTTATTTTTGTATTTTTCATATTCATCGAGATTTTCAAAAAATATTAAAAAGTCTCCCGTTTCTAATTTAAAAGGTGTAAAATTCACCCTCTTTGTTGTGCTATCTTTGCATGACACGGTAAAAACCAAGGGATCTCTTCTATCATTTAGAAAACCTTTTTGAACTTCCTTTGACCAGCTTGAAATAACTTCATGTTTATATAATGGGTCAGGGTATGCCAGCGAAAGCCATGTCTTCCCATCGGGAATGTCGTTTATTTCATAACCAAAGATTTTTGTAAAAGTTTTATTTAAATATTTAATCTTGTATTCAAAATCGAGTAGCATTACACCTACGGGCGCTAAGTCCGTAATATTTTTATATTCATCCCTTTCAGATATGATTTTTTCCCTGTCTTTTTTGCAATCGTTTAGCTCCTTTACAATATCCAGCATTATTTTGTTTAATTTATCAAAATCGTCTTTTAATTCAATAAATTCAGCAGAATTTTTAAAAACATGTAAAACGTTTTCTTTTTTAAAAGGTGTAAAAATAAAATTATTAACACCCAATTCAATTAACTCAGGGATATAATCACACTTCTCTTTAGGTGATGTTATTATTATTTGGTTCTGTTTTAGAAAAAATTTAATTTCATCAAGAAACTCTTTTCCTTCTTCCTTTAAAGACAAATCTATATTTATAATTATTATTTCGGGTTTATAATTATGAAAAAGTTTTTTGGCAATTAAAATATTCTCGGCTTGAAAAAATAATTTTATTTCTTCTTCAACTATATTTTTTAGATTCTGTCTTAGGGTTTCATCAGGTTCAATATGGAGGAACTTAATATTTGCCTTTTCTAATTCTTTATTGTAAGAAGGCATGCTAATTTATTATAAAATAATAATATAAATTTTTAAATAAATTTAAAGTCAATTTTTTCTTTTTTATAAAAATTTTGCTAAACAAGCCAGGTTTTATTAAATTAAAATCAATAAAATTTTATTCTCTTTCTCCAGTCAGGGTCAATATTCTTGTCAAAGAAAGTTTCTAATTTTTCTAACAAACGTTTCCAACCTGTTAAAAAATCATGTTTCATTATATCTTCAAGAAAAGGTACAATCTCACCGAGTTTATCTTTTGGTAGGTAACCGTGTGCCTTCATTTTATAAGACTTCTCCAATGCATCTGCATTTAATGCATGGGCAGTGAGCATTACAACCCTAAAACCCCTTTTAATGCCGTACTCGAGCAAATCAAAGCCCCTTACACCCATAATATCGAGTATTACAATGTCATAAATATTTTTTTCCATTTTTTCCATTGCTTCTTCAAAATTTAATGCTTTATCAAAAAAACAGTTAGGAGCTGCCTCTTTTAACTCTTCTTCTAAAACTTTTAGAATATCCGGTTCGTCATCTACTGCTAAAATCTTTTTACCTTCAAGAACACTTTTTTCCATATAACACCTCTTTTTTTGAAATAGCATTTCTTTTAAAACTTATTTTTATTTAAATGTCAAGAGCAAGGGGAACAAAAGTAAAAATTTATCTCCCTTGTAAAATATGATAAATTAATTTTTATTGAATATGGAAGAAGATACCTCCATGGCAAAATTTAAAATTGAACAGAACATAATCCTGTCTATTTTTGATGCACTACCCATGGCTATTTATCTTATGGATGAGAATAAAAAACTCCTGTGGGCAAATAATACCTTGAGAGAATTCGTAGATAAAAGCTGTTTTGGCCATTTTGAAAAAAAAGAGTGCTTTAGGCTCATCTTTAAAAGGGATATTCCCTGTATAGGTTGTCCGGCAGATAGGGCATTTATAAATGACACCATTGAATTTTCAGAAATCAGGAATGATTCTGAAGAAAACCCTAAGGTTTTTCTTATAACAACAATCCCGTTAAAACTATCAGGTAAGAAAACTAATAGAAATGAAAAAAAGAAATTTATGGTAGAGATGATTCAGGATATTACATTCCAAAAAAAGGCAGAAGATGAGTTAAGAAGGCTCAATGATTTTAACAAGGCCATAATAGACAATGCCCCTGTGGCTATATTTACTATCGATAAAACTGGGAAATTTATGAGTGTAAATCCTGCATTAGCCATTCTTTCCGGTCTCGGTGCAGAGGCAGAGGAAAAACTTTTAAAATTTAACTGGCTAAATAATAAATATACAATAAACTGCGGTCTTGCCGAATATATAAAAAAAGGCCTTGAAGGCGAACCGTTTGAACTACAGGATTTTCCTTTTACCAACTACAGGGGAGATAAAGGCCAGTATATTCATTTTAGAGGTGTTCCCTTAAGAGGAAACGATGGAAATATCGAATGTCTTTTGTGTATTATAGAAGACAATACTGAAAAAGTAAAGGCAAAGATTCAATCGATTCAAGATGCAAAAATGTCTGTAATAGGAAGATTAATGACAGGGGTTGCCCATGAATTGAATAATCCTCTTGCAACTATAGTGGCCAATTCTGAGCTGGCCTTTGAGCTATTTAAGGAATTCAAAAAAGGTAGCATATCATCTGAAGATTTAGAAGACCTTGAAAGTTCTTTAGATGTAATTCAGCAACAGGCTTTTAGATGCAAAAATATCATAAAAGATATGATTGATTTGACAAAAAAAGAAGGCTTTGAAGCTGTAAAAATAGATATAAGTCAATGCCTTAATGAAATTTTAGACCAGATAAACTTTAAAAAATTAAAAATCGTTTTGATAAAGGACATCTCCCAAAACCTACCCTTGGTAAAAGGTGACCTAAATGCCATGAAACAGTGTTTATCAAACATAATACAGAATGCCATTGATGCTGTAGAAGAAAGGGATAATGGCATTATAATTATAAGGTCATATGCATTAGAGGATTCTGTAATAGTGGAAGTTGAAGATAATGGGGTAGGCATCCATGAAAGCCTTATCGACAGGATATTCGAACCTTTTTTCTCAACAAAAGAAACAGGAAAAGGTGTGGGGCTTGGGCTTACCTTATGTTATGAGTTTTTACACAGGATGGGCGGGAAGATAGATGTGAAAAGCTCTCTTGGAAAGGGAAGTATTTTTAGAATCTCTTTACCTGCATTGGAAGAATACAATCAAGCCTTAATAAAAACATTTACATGACTTTAGCTTTAAAAATTATTTAAAATGCCTCTTATGTCTAAACGGCACGGTTATTGCATTATTTACACAAACACAAAAACATAAAACGGAGGTTAACTTATGTTTGAACTGACACCTGAGCAGAAGGACATTAAGCAGGCAGTAAGGGAATTTGCAGAGGGAGAATTTAGAGAGGTAGCCCGTATGTTGGACGAAAATGGGGCCTTTGATGAATCTTTATGGAAAAAGGCAGCAGAACTCGGTTTGCTGGGTGTTTTTGTAGAAGAAAAATACGGGGGGGCAGGCCTTGGTTATCTCGAACATAGTATTATATGTGAGGAATTAGCACGAGTGGATTGTGGAATTGCCCATTCAATAACCTCAACATTTTTTGGCACACAGCTTATTTCTTTAATTGGCAGTGAAGAACAGAAAAAAAAATACCTAACCCCTGTTTGTAAAGGTGAGGC
>Ga0116168_1000074_pt1 | contig 101553 bp, 88 predicted proteins | sample AD_UKC129_MetaG_FD_89795 | JGI IMG/M metagenome (GOLD analysis project Ga0116168, IMG submission 89795) | Active sludge microbial communities of municipal wastewater-treating anaerobic digesters from Canada - AD_UKC129_MetaG | ecosystem: Engineered > Bioreactor > Anaerobic > Digestate | place... | reverse complement strand
TCCAGGTATGGGTAAGGGACATCACTGAGAGAAAAAGGGCAGAGGCAATACTCAAATCCAGCGAGGAACGCTACCGCACTGTTATAGAATCCTCCAATGATGCCATTACCATTGTGCACAATGGCCATCATGTATATGTAAACAAGCGTTTTTATGAAATCACAGGCTATTCAGAACAGGAAATCATAGCAAAACCCATCAATAATTGGATACACCCTGAAGACAAAGAAAGGGTAATGAACATATCCATTGCAAGGGAAAATCAAAAAGATGCACCATCTCGGTATGAATTCAAAGGCCTTCGCAAAGATGGCACCATTATCTACATAGAGGTATCTGCTACACAGATTAACTATCTTAATAAGACCATGTCCCTTGCCTTCCTCCGTGATATTACAGAGAGGAAGCAGGTAGAGATAGCCCTAAACCAGGAAAGGGAAAAGTTCTCCACCCTTATAAAAAACATCCCCTTTGGCATGGCAATGGTAGATAAAAAGGGCCATTATCTATACATCAATGCAATATGGAAAGAGCTCTTCGGATATGACCCATCAGAGATCCCAGATGGCAAAACATGGTTTAGAAAGGTATTCCTAGACCCATCTTACAGAAAAAAGGCCATTGCAATTTGGATTGAGGATACAAAGGATGCACTACCTGGATTAAAAAAGACAAGGTCCTTTACACTTACATGTAAGGATGGCACACAAAAGATAGTAAACTTCACCTTCATACCCATCCAGAATGACCTTTATATCATAATATGCGAGGATGTTACAGAGTTAAAACGCATAGAGGAACAGCTAATCCAGTCCCAGAAGATGGAGGCAGTGGGAAGACTTGCCGGAGGTATTGCCCATGACTTCAATAATATGCTAACCATCATATTAGGCCATACACAGCTTGCCCAGCTTACCCTTGATGAGAATAACCCCTTTTATCATAGATTCTTAGAAATCCAGAAGGCAGCCCAGCGGTCAGCAGCCCTTACAAAAAACCTCCTTGCCTTTGCCCGTAAACAGACCATAGCCCCAAGGGCACTGAACATAAACCATCAGATCGAGGATATACTCAAGATGTTACGGAGGCTCATAGGCGAGAACATAGAGCTTATCTGGATGCCCCAATCCAATCTATGGAATATAAAGATAGACCCTTCCCAGCTCAACCAGATCATAATAAACATCGTGATAAATGCAAAGGATGCCATAGAAGACTTAGGCACCATTACCATTGAAACCCAAAACGTAATCATCGATGAAAACTACTGTAAAACACACTTAGGTTTTACTGCTGGTGAATATGTTATGATTGCCATAAGCGACAATGGCACAGGCATGGATAAGGATGTGCTGGAACACATATTTGAACCGTTTTTTACCACAAAAGGCATAGAAAAAGGTTCAGGTCTCGGCCTATCCACCGTATACGGCATTGTAAAACAGAATAATGGCTTTATAAATGTATATAGCGAACCAAAAAAAGGTTCTACATTTAAAATATACTTTCCCCGTTATGTAGGTCACAAAGAAGAGCCCATTGACCTTAAAAAAGACATAGTAATAAAGAGTAAGGGTGAAACAGTGCTTATTGTGGAAGATGAAAGGGATGTCCTCGATTTATGCACCTCAATGCTCGAAGAGCTCGGATATAAAGTCCTTATCGCCCCATCACCTAATGAAGCCATTAAAAAGACACAAACATATGAAGAAGAGATACACCTCCTTATCACAGATGTTATTATGCCTGAGATGAATGGAAAAGAGCTTGCAGATAAAATAAAATCCATAAAACCTGCTATAAAGTGCCTATTCATGTCTGGATATACAGCAAATGCCATAGTTAAAAACGGCATACTCCAGAAAGGGGTAAACTACATACAAAAACCCTTTTCCCTTCAGGAGCTGTCTGTGAAGGTAAGGGAGGCGATAGAGGCATAAAGTAACATGAAATGACCCTGATTCGTTTTTGCCTTGACAAACCATCCTGATAACTATAGCTTTATGTATAAAATCAAAAGTTTTAAGGAGCTATAAATGACAAAAGAAGATGTATTGAGAATTGCCAGAGAAAAGGATGTAAGGTTTGTAAAATTGTGGTTTACCGATATACTTGGCTTTGCAAAAAGCTTTAGTATAACCGTTGATGAATTAGAAAGTGCCCTGAATGAAGGTATGGGCTTTGACGGTTCCTCCATCCAAGGGTTTGCACGGATTGATGAAAGCGATATGATTGCAAAACCTGACCCTTCTACATTTACTATACTTCCCTTTAGGCCAAAAGAAAGCGCTGTTGTGGCAAAGATGTTCTGTGATATATACGAGCCCGATGGCACACCATATAAGGGAGATCCAAGGTATGTTCTAAAGAAAAACCTCAAGATAGCTGAGGAGATGGGTTTTTCCTTTTATGTGGGGCCAGAACTCGAATTTTTTTATTTTAAAACAGATAAAGACACAGAAATTCTCGATAATGGAGGGTATTTCGATGTTACAACCCTCGATGAGGCAGTAGATTTAAGAAGGGATACGGTACTTATGCTTGAGGAAATGGGTATTAAGGTTGAGTACAGCCACCATGAGGTAGCACCTTCCCAGCACGAGATAGATTTGAGATATACGGAGGCCCTTAAAATGGCTGACAATACGATTACTTATAGAATAGTTGTAAAAGAGGTAGCAAAAAAATACGGTGTTTATGCCACATTTATGCCAAAGCCCATGTTCGGTGTAAACGGGAGCGGGATGCATGTACATCAGTCTCTCTTTAGAGGTGATAAAAATGCATTTTATGATTCCAATGATAAATTTTATCTCTCAGATATAGCAAAATGGTATATAGCAGGCCTTTTAAAACATGCTAAAGAGATAACACTTCTTACAAGCCAGTGGGTAAACTCATATAAAAGGCTTGTTCCCGGTTATGAGGCACCGGTTTATATTTCTTGGGCAAGGAGAAATAGGTCTACCCTTGTTCGGGTGCCCTTATACAAACCGGGTAAGGAGAAGGCAACAAGGGCAGAATATAGAAGCCCTGATCCTGCATGTAATCCCTATCTTGCCTTTGCAGTCATGTTGAGGGCCGGCCTTGAAGGGATAAAAAACAGATATCCCCTACCTGACCCTATAGAAGAGGATGTTTACGAGATGTCACCGGATAAGAGAAGGGCATTAAATATAGATTCTTTACCGGGCAGCCTGTTTGAGGCCATAGAATACGCAGAAAAAAGCGAGCTCATAAGGGATACCTTAGGTGACCATGTATTTGAAAAACTCATAGAAAATAAAAAGATAGAATGGGATAGATTTAGAACCCACGTGTCAAAATACGAGATAGACACATATCTACCCATTTTATAATTGCGTTGTATTTGCATAATATTTATAGAAGAACGGTGCATCATGATTGTTAGAAACTTTAATGACCCTGAGGTGCTTGCCACCACATACATTGCCCATTACGGTGCAGTGGCAAGGATGGTATTGACAAGTCATTTTTTGAAAAGCATGGAATTCCTTGCATATGCAATACTGCCTTCAGGAAACACCATAGAAGAACACATAGATAAGGTGGAAGAGATATATTTGATTATAAAAGGCGGTGGTATCATGCAGGTGGGTAAAGAGAGGCAAGAGGTCAAAGAGTGGGATGCCATCTGGATACCTGCAGGTGAGCCCCACAGCCTCAAAAATACAAAAGATGAAGAGACTATTGTAATAGTTGTGGCTGCCTATCCAAAAAGATAGCCGTGTCCAAAAAAACCTCGATTTTTTAATTCCAGTTGTCTGTCTGGGGCTGTGGCAATTGATAAGACATGAGCTCCCAGATATATCTATCAAATGCCCCATCCCCTGCCCTTTCTATCCTTTCAATCTCCGGCTCAATTTTAGCCATAACATCGGGATTTTCCACTACACTTAGAGGGTAATGGTAATAAGAAGACCTTCTTAATAGAGAATATGCCTGCTTCTGTCTTTTATCTAAGGATAAAAATTTATCGAGTTCTTTTAGCATATAATCCTTTTTTTCATCAAGCCAGCCATCTACATGCATGAGGAGATTTAGACTAAAATCACCACAGGAGAAATAGCTGTGCATTGCCCTTAAATTTTCTACAAGGAGCCTTATCTCTGCCACAATCTCCTCATCTGTCATAGGCACAAACACCCCTTCTTTTACCATTTTTTGCATAGGCGACATAGGATGCATGGCAAATGTCCTTACCCTTATAAAATCAGGCTCTATTATATTTAGAAGCCTTGCCGTCTCCTTTGCATGTTCTTCGCTTAATGTTTTGCCACCAAGACCGGGCATTATATATTCTGACAATTCCATGCCTGCCTCTTTAACATGAAGTCCGCCTGTTACAATGTCTTCTGGGGTAATACCTTTTTTTACCATCTTAAGTACTTTAGCAGAACCGCTTTCAAGTCCTACATGAATACGGGTGAGGCCTGCCTCTTTTAGTTTTTTTAATTCTTCTACGGTCCTTCTTCTCAATGTAGGCGCCCTTGCATAGGATGTGATCCTTTCAATGGAAGGAAATTTTTCTTTTAGATATCTTAATATCTCCAGGACATCCTCGGTTTTTAAAATAAGGGTATCTCCGTCTTGAAGAAATGCTGTTTTTACTTTGTAACCCTTGTATACTTCTGCCATTTCGTCTATATCCTTTTTTACCTCTTCCACAGTCCTTTTTGAAAACTTTGTTCCCTTATAGGCTGGACAGAAAAGACACTGATTCCACGGACAGTTCCTTGTTACCCTAACGAGTAAGCTTGAGGCCTCACTGGGAGGTCTTATAACGCCTTGTTCAAACATTTTTTGCTCCTTTGGTTTTTATATCACATGAGGAATATATATACTTTTTTTTAAAATTCAAGGTCAACAGGATCAAAATAGTTGGAATTTTAATGTAAAAATGTTGAAATAACATAGAAAAATAGAAGGAGGAAAAGAACAATGGCATATCCTGAATATAGGCCAAGAAGATTGAGAAAAAACGAAAAGTTAAGAGGTTTAATTCAGGAGACAGAACTTTCTACAAAGCATCTTGTATACCCCATGTTTGTCAAGGAAATGCATGAAAAAAAGGTTGTTATCCCTTCAATGCCAGATGTGTTTCAATTTTCCATTGAAGGGTTATTAAAGGAGATAGAGGGTGTTGTGGAGCTTTCTATCCCGGCAATTCTACTATTCGGAATACCTGCAAAAAAGGATGATGTAGGTTCAGAGGCCTATAATGAAAAGGGTATAATCCAAGAAGCCACAAGGAGAATAAAAAAACTCTTTGGAGACGATATACTCGTTATCACAGATGTATGCATGTGTGAATACACAAGCCATGGCCACTGCGGGATTATCAGGGATGGTTATGTGGACAACGACGAGACCCTGAAACTTCTTGCAGAGATAGCCCTATCCCATGTAAAGGCCGGGGCCGATATGGTTGCGCCATCTGATATGATGGATGGTAGAATAAAATTTATAAGACAGATGCTCGATATAAACGGCTATCACAACATACCCATTATGAGCTATGCTGCCAAATATGCATCAACTCTATACAGCCCCTTTAGAGACGTTGCCGAATCGGTACCTCAATTTGGAGATAGAAGGTCTTATCAAATGGATGTGCCAAACCAGAAAGAGGCCTTAAGGGAGATAGGGCTCGATATAGAAGAAGGTGCAGATATTATTATGGTTAAGCCTGCCATGTTTTTTCTCGACATTATTCATCTGGCAAAAAAGACATTTAACATACCTTTAGCCGCATATTCTGTAAGTGGTGAATATGCCATGATAAAGCATACTGCAGAAAAGGGCTTTATTGATTATAAAAAGACCGTCATTGAGCTAACAACAAGTATAAAAAGGGCAGGTGCTGATATAATCATTACATATTTCGCAAAGGATATAGCAAAATGGTTAAAAGAGAATTCAATTTAAGAATGATTGCATGGGAGTTAACGAGGAACTGCAATCTAAATTGTATCCATTGCAGGGCAAGGGCATCCTTAGGCCCCCATACAGATGAACTTACCACAGAGGAATGCATAAACATAATCGAAGATGTCTCTACATTTGCAAACCCTACTATAATAATTACCGGTGGCGAGCCCCTTTTAAGAAAAGATGTCTTTGAGATTGCAGAGTACGGAAGCAAAAAGGGGCTAAGGTTTGTTATGGCCATAAACGGCACATTACTCGATAGAGAAAAGGCATACATGTGCAAAAAAGTGGGTATAAAACGGATAAGCATCAGCATCGATGGAAAGGATAAGGATAAACACGATATGTTTAGAGGTGTAAATGGTGCCTTCGATGGTGCAGTTAATGCAGCGGGCATATTAAAAGAGATAGGACTTCCATTTCAGATAAACACAACGGTGACGCTTGAAAATGTCTACGAATTAAATGAAATATACAGCCTGACAAAAAGATTGGGCGCCTGTGCATGGCATGTGTTTATGCTTGTCCCTGTGGGAAGGGCAGAGAATTTCAAGGGTAGAGAGCTCGATGCAAAATCATATGAGGCAACCCTTGAACAGTTGTATGAAATAGAATCAAAAAAAGAGCTCGAGATAAAGGTTACCTGCGCACCCCACTATTACAGAATAGTGAAGGAAAAAGGTGGTATACCAGAAAGTAGCGGCTGTCTTGCAGGAAAATCATTTATGTTTATATCCCACAGAGGGATTGCCCAGCCCTGTGGATATCTTGAGGTGCCTTCAGGGGATGTGCGTAAAGAAGGGGTAAGGGAGGTGTGGTTACATTCTCGTATATTTAATATGTTGAGAGACTTTACAAAATACAAGGGAAAATGCGGTAAGTGCAAATATATATCCATTTGCGGCGGGTGCCGGGCAAGATCTTACGAGACAACAGGGGATTTTCTTGAAGAAGAGCCGTACTGTTTTTATAAAATCTAATTTGTTATTTTAGTTCATTGACCGCCTGCTTTATCCTCTCCACACCTTTTTTTATTACTTCCATAGAAGTGGCAAAGGAAAGTCTAATATATCCCTCTTTTCCGAATTCTATGCCAGGCACAACAGCAGTATGGAAGTCTTCAAGTAATACTTCTGTCCATGAGGTAGATGAATCAATGACCCTATCTTTATATCTTTTCCCGATGATTGAGTTAAAATTAGGAAATACATAAAATGCACCCCTGGGGTTATAACAGGTGACCCCTTCAATGGTGAGCAATTCTTTTACAAGATAATCTTTTCTATTTTTAAATTCCCTTACCATCATAGGGATAAAATCCTGTGGACCATTAAGGGCAGCAATGGCCGCCATCTGGGACACAGATGTAGGGTTTGATGTGCTCTGGCTCTGGATGTTTGCCATGGCCTTTATGATGTGGCCAGGGCCTGCAGCAAATCCAATGCGCCAGCCTGTCATGGCATATGTCTTTGAAACACCATGACAAATAATGGTTCTTTCTTTGAAGGCATTGTCGAAAGATGCAATGCTTGTATGTACATATTCGTCGTAAGTGATTTTTTCATAGATTTCGTCTGATATGATGTAGAGATTGTTTTCCACAGCAATTTTTCCGATTGCCTCGAGGTTTTCCTTATAGTATACAGAGCCTACCGGATTTGATGGATAATTTAAAATTATGGCCTTTGTGTTTTTGTTTATATGTCTTTTTAGTAGTTGTGGTGTAACCTGATAATCCTCTTTTTCATCTGTTTCTATAATCACAGGTTTTGCACCTGTGAGCTCTATCATGGGCGGATACGATACCCAGTATGGTGAAGGCACAAGGACCTCATCGTTTTCTTGAAAAAGGGCTTCAAATAGATTAAATAGCGCATGTTTGCCACCGCAGGATATGATGATCTCCTCCCTTTTATATGTGAGATTATTATCCCTTTTAAACTTTTCAATAACTGCATCCTTTAATTCATCCATACCGCTTGCAGGTGTATATCTTGTAAAGTTTTTATTTATGGCATCTATGGCTGCCTGTTTTATATGCTCCGGTGTGTCAAAATCAGGCTCCCCTGCACCAAACCCTGCAATATCGAGCCCCTTTGCCTTTAATGCCTTTTCTTTGGCGCTTATTGCCAGGGTTGGCGATGGTTTAAGTGCTTCAGCTCTTTTTGATAGCATATTTTACTCCTTTATATTTCAAAAATTTTTTTGAAGATACTATTTACAATACCCCACGTTTTATTGTCAATTAAAATGTTTAAATGGTTAACAGGTAATGTGTATGCGTGTTCAGGCGGTGTCAGAGGAGATATGGTAGACTTTGTTGATACAAAACCATCACCGTAACCGTTTTTCCATTCATCTATTGTCCTATTACGAAATATCCTTTCTATAGAACCCATAATGTCCAGAAAACCCATTTTTACATATGTAGTTGAATTACCAAATATATCAAAATGGGGTATGTGTTCTTCTTTCTTTAATGCATCGTGAGCATTCAAGGCTTTAATAAAATTCGAGTTAGGGGATAGTTCCTCTATAGGTTTTAAAAATTCTTTGATAGAGGGCATAAAAATCGTTAAAATCTTTTTATATCTTATTACAATATCTGCAAAGTAACTTCCATAATGGGGCGATGATAAACAGATTATTGCCTCTGGCTTTAGATTGAATAGTTGTATTGCCCGCCTTGCCACAAGCCCACCCCTTGAATGGGCTAAAAAAATGAACTTTTTATTACCTATGAAGTTACAGATGTTCTTTAATTCATTCGCTGCTTCATCTATGGTGCTTTTTTTGTCCTGTGACCAGCTTGCAATGTTGCATGTGCCCTTTAGTCTTTCTGTAAAGGGTGTGATGTCCTTTTCATTTTTTAGAAGTGATTTAAATGATAAAAAAAGCACCTTTTCTTTTATAGGGTCAAACCATACATTTTCGCTTACCCCAAGGCCATGGATTAGCACAATCCAGGGTTTTTTTTCTGATGTGTGGATAATCATTTTAATTAAGAGGGGTCTCGTTACTGAGGGGTAGTGCCTGCATTTTTAAAATCCACTCTGTGTTATCTGTGACCTTAAATCGATCATCAATCCTGTATCCTATAATCCAAGCTATTTCATTGTCAGATAAGATTAGCGGTATTCTCCTCCTCTTCTCAAGGGGGATCTTACGGGATATGAAAAAATCTTTTACCTTTATCTTTTCTTTCATACCAAGGGGGACAAACCTATCTCCATCTAAAAAGGAGCGAACTGAAAGTTTTCCAATCTTATTATAATCAAAAAAGGCAATGTTTTCAGAAAAACTGTCTTCCACAGGATTTACAAAAGGCATGAGATCCTTTTTTTTATATCTTTCTACCTCGACTATAATACCAAAGGGTGCAAGAAAATTAATACCTTCATGTATATCAAATATGCCTTCTACGGTTTTCTCAGGGGACTTTTTAGTAAAGATGACTCTATTGTATTGTCTTTTTACTTTTATATTCCATGGAAGGGTGATGCTCACATTTGGTTTATTCGAATTAACTACCTTTTCTATCTGGCGCACATGCTCTCTTAAAAGGATAAAATTTGATTCTAACATACCAATGATACTGTTTAATACCCAGAAACGCGTTTCAGGATCTAATGCGGTGAGGGCTTTGTTTTCACACCAGAGCTCTTCTCTATCAAAGAATAGTTTTTCCTTTAAAAATTCTGAAGATAAATTTTGAAATACTTTATTTATATCTGTTATGTCCTTTAGCAACAAAAAAATTTTTTCTTTAAAGGAAGGGTTTAACGTTTCCATTAAGGGAATTATATGTTTTCTTATGAAATTTCTCTCATAGTATGTTTTTCTGTTTGAAGAATCTTCCACGTATTCTATATCATGGGCCTTTGCATAGGTCTCAATTTCAGTTCGATACGTAAAAAGAAGGGGTCTGATTATCCTCTCCCTTTCTATGGGGATTGCGGAAAGACCCTTAAGCCCTGTCCCTTTTATTAATCTTAATAAAAATGTCTCCACCTGGTCATCGAGGTTATGGCCAATGGCTATCTTATCGTAATTATGTGCTTTAGCCACATCGTAAAAGAATGCATATCTGATTTCTCTGGCAGCATGCTGTAAGGAAAGACCTTTTTGTTTTGCATATGCTTTTACATCAAAGCTTCCTTTGTAAAAAGGCACATTATGCTTTTTTGCTAACGCCATTACGAAAAACTCATCCCTGTCCGATTCCTTTCCCCTTAAAAGGTGATTTACATGTGCCATACCTATTTTAAAAGGTATCTTTTCGCTTAGGCTAAAAAGTAAATGAAATAAGACTACTGAATCAATGCCCCCTGATACGCCTATCAGAACATTTTCATTTGGTTTTATAAGTAGTTTTTCAGTAATCAGTCTTTTAGTCTTTTCAAGAAGATCCATTAAAGGATTATGAATAAAAGGTTTAATATAAAATAGTTATCCGCAGGATGAGCAGTTGGATGAACCACAGCTCGAGCAAGAGCCATGTGAGCCTGAGGCAGAGGGTTTGAATTTATAACCTACGGCAAATCCGAAGGAAGACATCTTTTTTACAGGGTTTTCTGCTCCGCATTTAGGGCAGGTTGGCGACTCTTCTTTATTAAATACAAGGAGTTCAAATTCATTTCCACATTTTTCACATACATATTCATAAATGGGCATATGCGTTACCTCCCGATTTTATTTTTTCTTTTAAGTTCCCCTTCAATATCAGAAACGAGAGCATCAAGCCTCTCCCTATAATATTTTAATTCTTCCTCCATTGCGTTTATATTTATAGATAATGCATTTTTTGCAAAATGCAATGCCTTTTGAATTCTATTTTTAAAATAGAAATAAAATGCAGAGGCATAGAGATAAAAAAACCTTGCCATCTCGTTATGTTTGTTGATGAATAAAACTTTTTTTAATAGATTTCTCGATTCGTCATAGAATTCGCTTTCCAGATAGCTTTTTGCTGCCTTAAACATAAGCAGTTCCTTGCCATCCCTATAAAGTTCATTTAACAATTTTTCGTAGCCCTTTTTTCCGTATATCATAATTAGGTCTTTTTTATTTTCTAAGATAAAGCGTGGCATAAGATAGCTGTCTTTATATAGCTTTATAAGATCCATAAGTTGCGCTATCATTTCCCTTAAAAGCCTTTTTATTTCTTTGAAGCCTTCGTCGAGCCTTTTCTTAGTTTTCATTGTAAGTGAGTTGATTTTGTGGATTATCTTTTTTTCGATTTCTGTGAGATGCTCCATATCTTTTACATAATTAGGCCTGTAATATTCAATTTGATAGAGGTTTTCCCTTAGTTTCATGGCCTCATGGAATATATAGCCTACAGTCATATCATAAAGCTTTTCCTTGTATGTGGCATCATTAGATTTTCTATACAGGCTATGACACATCTCCTTTAACCTGAACAGGCAGCTTTTTCCTCTGTCGTCTACAAAGTCTTCAATATGTGCAAAACAGAGCGTGCCCTCTTTATAAAGGGATCTGCACTCCATGCATTTTTTGTATACGCATATCGATTCTCTAATTAAATCAATTTTGTTCTTTTCCCTGTTTGTCTGTGTCATCTTCACTGTTATTCCCTTTTATTAGTTTCCTTAATTCCTCTCCATCGATTGTTTCTTTTTCAAGTAGCCTTTGGGCAACACTGTCTAAAAGCTCTTTGTTTGCCATTAAAATTTCCTTTGTCGTTTTGTATGCATTGTCTATAATGGCTTTGATTTCATTATCTATTTCCCTTGCCGTTTCCTCGCTGTAATCCTTTTCGCCAAAGGAAGGAGTAATATCCAGAAAAATAGGTTTTCTATTCTTTTCAAAAGCCACATACCCTAATTTTTCACTCATGCCGTATTCCTTTACCATAGATTTGGCAATATCCGTTGCCCTGTATAGGTCATTTTGGGCGCCTGTTGAAATCTCGCCAAATTTTATCTCTTCCGCCACCCTTCCACCAAGAAGCACACACAGTCTATCGATAAGTTCTTTTTTTGTCATAAGGTATCTATCCTCTGTAGGCAGTTGCATGGTATAACCGAGGGCTGCAATACCCCTTGGAATAATGGAGATTTTATGCACAGGGTCAGTGGTTTCGAGAAATTCAGCCATTAAGGCATGACCTGTTTCATGATATGCAACAATTTCCTTTTCCTTTCTGCTCATAACCCTCTTCTTTTTTTCAAGCCCTGCCACAACCCTATCGATTGCCTCTTCGAAATCCTCCATAGTTACAGACTGTTTATTTTTCCTTGCTGCAAGAAGGGCTGCTTCATTTACAAGATTTGCAAGATCCGCACCTACAAAACCTGGTGTCCGTGCGGCAATCACTTTTAAATCCACATCTTTTGAAATCTTAACATTTTTTACATGCACCTTAAGGATCTCTTCCCTTCCTTTTATATCTGGCCTGTCTACAAGTATGTGTCTGTCAAACCTTCCAGGACGGAGCAGTGCCGGATCCAGTATTTCAGGCCTGTTTGTAGCACCCATGATAATAACCCCTGTTTTAGTATCAAAGCCATCCATTTCAGCAAGCAACTGGTTTAAGGTCTGCTCCCTTTCATCGTGAGAAGAAAGGGGGTTGATGCCCCTTGCCTTTCCCAATGCATCGAGTTCATCTATAAATATAATGCAAGGCGCTTTTTGTTGTGCCTGTGCAAACAGGTCTCTCACCCTTGCTGCACCGACACCTACAAACATTTCCACAAAATCTGAGCCACTCATGCTAAAAAACGGCACCTTTGCCTCGCCTGCTACTGCCTTTGCAAGGAGTGTTTTCCCTGTTCCAGGCGGCCCAACGAGGAGTATGCCTTTAGGTATCCGTCCACCAATATTTAAGAACTTATTTGGATTTCTCAAATACTCTATAATCTCTTTCAATTCTTCCTTTGCCTCATCAACGCCTGCCACGTCATCAAAGGTGATACTTATCTCATCCTCTCCATAAATTTTACCTCTGCTTTTACCGAAATTTAAGACATTTGAAGGTGTGCCTCCCATCCTCCTCATAAGAAGATTCCATATGAGGATGATTATAGCAAAGGGTAGAACCCATGATACTATAGCCTTTATGATCTTATTTTCATAATAACCGGTGAATTTTATCTTATTTTCCTGGAGTTGTCTCACAAGCTCAGGGTCATCTACCCTGCTTGTAAGAAATTTTATCTTTTTTCCACCTTCAAGCAAAAGACTACCTTGGATTGTATCTGTGTCTATAACAAGGTCATTGATCTTTCCTGAAGGTATAAGTTCTTTAAATTCGCTATAGGGTATATTTTTAACCTCAACCTTAAAGATGTAACTGTTGATTATTATTATTGCAATGAAGGCAATGACAAAATACAAAAAGGTAAAGCTCTTTGTTTTTTTATCCTTTAGCTTGTTTTTTTCTTTTAGTTCAAGAAATATATTCTTGTTTTTTTTTCTTGTATTTCTTATCTTTTTCTGTGCCATAATGTTTTATTGTATCAAAAAAACACTTTTTTTTAAATATAATAAGTTCGTAATACACATCCAAAATAAAACTTATAAGATGATGTCCCTATCACGGATATTTAAGTGGCATTTATGGAATATTTGTGATGCCAAGGGCATCAATCTGTTTTTCTCATTCGTGAAGATGCAATATTGAGCATATCTCGGTATTTTGCTACAGTCCTCCTTGCAATGTTAATACCCTTTTCTTTTTTTAGAATCGCAACAATCTCATCGTCTGTGAGGGGGATGTGCTTGTCCTCATTTTCTATGAGTTCTTTTATTAAATCCATAACCACATTTGTAGAAAGCATATCGCCCTGGTCTTTATTTATTCCGGAAGGGAAGAAGAATTTCATCTCATAGATGCCGTGGGGGGTGCTCATGTATTTGTTTGTTGTGATACGGCTTACTGTAGACTCGTGGATATTCAATTTTTCGGCTATGTCTTTGAGATTTAAAGGTTTTAGAAATTTTATCCCCTTTTCGAAAAATGGAAGTTGATGTTCCACAATACTTTTTGCAACAAGGTAAAGGGTCTTTTGTCTCTGTTTTAGGCTTTTAATAAACCATTCGGCCTGTTTTATCTTGTTTTTTATATATTTCTTTGTTTCTCCGTTTGTTTTTTTATCGAAATTTAATGCGATATAATACCTATTTAATTGTAATTCTGGTATGTCTTCCTCGTTTAAAATTACCTCAAAGCCATCCTCTGTCTTTACTACATAAACATCGGGGATTATATATGGCGCCTGTTCATCGCTGAAATTCCTCCCTGGTTTGGGATCAAAGGTCTTTATCTCTTCGAATACCTCTTTTATTTTTTCTATGGGATAGCCTGACTTTTTTGCCAGTGCCTTAAAATTATTTTCTTGAAGCATGGAAAAATAGTTTTTCACAATGTCTAAAAAAATCGGGTCTGCTTCTCTTTTTAACTCTTCCTGTTTTATCTCGTACTGAATCAATATGCATTCTTTTAAATCCCTTGCCCCTACCCCTGCCGGGTCGAACCTCTGTATCTTTTTAAGGACGTCCTCGAGCTCGTTCGTTTTGTATCCAGAAACCTTACTGATTTCATCGAGCGTATATGCAAGATAACCATTATCATTTATATTTTCTATGATCCATTCGGCAATCAATCTCTCGTTAATACTGAAATCGGAAAGCCCTGCCTGCCATCTTAGGTAATCTCTCAAATCAGAGGTCTTTTTTATTATGTTTTCGTAGTTTATGGATTCTTTCTCTTCCCTTTCTCTAAAGTCATCAGAAGGTGAATATCTTTCGAGAAATTCTTCCATGTCATCTTTATCAATGGTTGTATCCTCTGCTTCTGACTGAAACTCTGTTTCTTTAGATTCAGATTCCTCTTCTGTAGGTTTTTCTTCTGCAACCTCGAGCATAGGGTTTTCTTTTAATTCCTGTTCGATTGCCTCTATGAGCTCGAGCTGTGACATCTGGAGAAGCTTAATGGCCTGCTGTAATTGGGGTGTTAAAATAGCCTGGAGTTTTTGTGTTTGTTTAAGCTCCAACATCTATAAAAAACTCCTCACCTAAATAAACTTCTCTTACAATCTTATCTTTTGAAACAACATCAGGAGTCCCTTCGAGGAGAATCCTGCCATTATTTACAATGTAGGCCCTGTCACATATGGGTAAAGAGTCTCTTACATTATGGTCTGAGATAAGCATGCCAATTCCTCTTTTTTTCAGGTTCAGTATAATCTTTTTCAGGTCAGAAATGGAAATAGGGTCTATACCGGAAAAAGGCTCGTCCAGTAACATGAATTTCGGTGCAATCATCAATGCCCTTGCTATTTCAAGCCTTCTTCGCTCACCGCCTGATAGGGAATCGGCATGGTTTTTTGCAAGGTGTTCAAGCTTAAAGGCCTCAAGAAGCTCTGCCACCTTGTGATTAATATTAATGCCATCTTCATTTTGAAACTCAAGAATTGCCCTTAGATTATCCTCAACGCTCATCTTTTTAAAAACAGAAGGCTCCTGGGGAAGGTATGTTATACCTTTTCTTGCCCTTAAAAACATGGGTAGGGCTGTTATATCTTCTGAATCGAGTAATATGGAACCTTTATCAGGCTTTATAAAACCGATTATCATGTAGAAGGTCGTTGTCTTTCCCGCACCGTTTGGTCCGAAAAGGCCAATAATCTCTCCTGTTTTTATGCTTACGCTCACATCATCCACAACCTTTCTTGCACCGTAAGATTTTGATATTCCCTTTGCATATAATGTGGAATGTTCATTCATTGTCTCTGTATCCTAACCTTTGGCATATTAACGGAAAATTTACCCCTTTTCATATCGTATCTTATGGCATTTCCTTCCATTTCTGCATTATCTTTTACAAGTTTAGGCGAACCTGTTAAAGTTACTATATCGTCTTTAAAATAATATACTGCCTTGTCGCCTTTAGCAATACTTCCTTTTGAAATTAATCTTACATTCCCATCTGCAGTGGCCATATCAATCTGATTATCTTTAACCTTCACGGTGACCTTATCACATAAAAGGTTGAGGTTTTCGCTTTTCATCACGACTCTTCCGCTTAAAACAAACTGATTTTCTTTTAACATATACATAAAGCTGTCTGATTGGAATTTAAACCTTCCCTTATCTGTTTGAACAAAACCGGATATATCCTTTTTTATCCTGACCATTTCTTCATCTGTTTTTGCAATTAGTCCTATACCTTTTAATGAAAGTTTTTCTCCTTGAATATCAATAGGTGCTTCAGTTGTTGTAATCCCGTTTTTAAAGTCAAAATCCATATACTTACTCTTTAAACGATAAGCGTTTTTGTAATCTATAATCACATCCTCAACAGTGCCCTTTTCTTCCTGTGTATCTATTATACCCTTATTTCCATTAAAGTTCACAAAGGAATCTGCCTTTGGCTTGTATTTACCTTCTATAACTTCAATCTCTATAGTTGGTGTATCTATATGTTTTTTTGCTACCTGAGCCTTAATTTCCCAATCAACGACACCGTGTCTCTCACCAGAATATTTTACATCCTTTAACACGATCACCCTTTTTTCTTCCCCTGATTTTGGTAAGGATATTCTAACAGGCTTTTTTATAAAAAAGTATAGTGCCAGTAAATTGATGAGTATTATAACGCTTATGGAAGAGTATATAATAATTTTTCTTTTTTTCATCCTTTCTCACGCGATCTTTGCCTTCAAAAGGTCATGGATATGGATTATCCCAACAGGACGGAAATCATCTTCGTTCTCCAAAACAAAAAGGGAAGTGATGGAAAAATCTTCCATCTTTTTTAATGCATGGGTTGCAAGGCGGTCCTTTTTTATGGTCTTGGGGTTTTTTGTCATTACATCAGAGGCGATTTTTGTAAGAATATTATCGTATTTCTCTATTGCCCTTCTCAAATCCCCGTCTGTTATAACCCCTATCAATTCTTCGTTTTTGTTAAAGACCCCTGTAACACCCAACCTTTTTGAGGTCATCTCCAGTATCACATATTTCATGTTTGTGTCTTCATAAACCCTTGGTATCTCATCGCCTGTATGCATAAGGTCTTCGACCTTGGTAAAGAGTTTCCTTCCTATGGCTCCACCGGGGTGTAGATTTGCAAAGTCTTCGAGTTTAAACCTTTTTTTCTCCATAATTGCCATTGCAATGGCATCGCCTAAGGCAAGGGTAGCTGTTGTGCTCGATGTGGGTATGAGATTATACGGGCATGCCTCTTCAACAATCACACACAAAACTACATCACCTTCTTTGGCAATGGTCGATTCTTTATTGCCTGTAATGACAATAATGGGCAATCCCATCCTTTTAATCCACGGTATGACCTTTATTATCTCTTCAGTCTCACCGCTATTGCTTACAATTACCACGGCATCATCCCTCTGTAACATCCCTATGTCTCCATGAAGAGAATCAGCAGGATGTAAAAACATGGATGGTGTGCCAATACTCGACATGGTGGATGCAATCTTTTTGCAAATAAGCCCTGATTTACCAATACCCATAAAAACTACCCTTCCTGAGCATTTATGGAGTATTTCTACTACTTTTTCAAATTCTTCACCTAACTCATCCATGACCTTTAAAACTGCAGATGCCTCTTTTTTTAATACTTCCTTTCCTATTTCCAAAATACTGTTCATAATGCAGCCTCTATCCTTTTTAGCACGCCTAAATATTCCCATAGGTCACTTACAGAAACAGAATTTTCTCCATCACACAGTGCCTGTGCAGGGTCTATATGCACCTCCATAAAAATGCCATCCACTCCCACGGCAATGGCGGCCTTTGCAAGGGGTAACACAAATTCTCTCTCTCCTCCTGAACGATTGAATAAAGAAGCGGGCTTCTGAACACTATGGGTGGCATCGAATATTACAGGATAACCGAATCCTTTCATTATTGGTATGGCTCTAAAATCGTTTACAAGATTATTATAGCCAAAACACGTGCCCCTTTCGGTTATGATAATCCTTTCGTTACCAGTGCTTTTTACCTTTTCTATGGCATATTTAATATCATAGGGAGACATAAACTGCCCTTTCTTTATGTTTACTGCCCTGCCTGTTACACCGCAGGCAACGAGCAAATCAGTCTGTCTTGATAAAAGGGCAGGGACCTGCAGTACATCTACTATTTCTGCAGCGATGGCAGCCTCTTCTTTTGAATGAACATCTGTCAGAACAGGACAGTCAAAGTTTTCCTTTATCTTTTTAAGGATTTTAAGACCTTCTTTGATGCCAGGCCCCCTGTAACTCGATATGGAAGTCCTGTTTGCCTTATCATATGAAGATTTAAAGATAAAAGGGATATTTAAAGATCTTGTTATTTTTACGAGCATTTCTGCGATGTTAATGGTAATGTCTTCTGTTTCAATAACACATGGGCCACCGATAAAGACAAAGGGCCTTTTGCCTATCTTGATACCGGCAATGTCTACTTCTTTTTCCATTTTGACTTTTCTTGCCTGTGTTTTAAAGATGCCTTTATAAATTCCTTGAATAGAGGGTGGGGATCAAAGGGCTTGGATTTGAATTCAGGATGAAACTGGCATGCAAGAAACCATGGGTGCCCCTTTAATTCTATAATTTCTGCGAGTTTTCCATCAGGGGAAATACCTGTTATTTCCATACCGCAATCTTCAAGGGTTTTTCTAAAGGCCATATTGAATTCATATCTGTGTCTGTGTCTCTCAAACACGGCATCCTGCATATATGCTTTATGGGCAAGGCTGCCCTGTTTTAGCAGGCATTTATAGGCACCAAGCCTCATGGTTCCGCCTTTATTGGAAAATTTATCCCTTTTTTGCATCCTGTTTTCCCTGTCAATCCATTCCTCTATGAGATATATTACAGGATAGGGTGTATTCTCGTTAAATTCTGTGCTGTGGGCGTCTTTTAATCCTGCAAGGTTTCTGCTTATCTCAATAACGGCAAGTTGCATGCCCAGACACAATCCAAAAAAGGGGATTTTATGTTCCCTTGCATATTTAATGGCAGCAATCTTTCCCTCTATACCTCTATCTCCAAATCCGCCGGGGATGAGTATCCCGTCTATACCATCTAATTGCTCTAAAGTGCCTGATTCGATTTCCTCTGAATCAACGTATCTAATATTAACCCTTGCGTTATTTGCTATACCTCCGTGCACAAGGGCCTCATTTAGGCTTTTATAAGAATCTTTCAAACTTACATATTTACCTACAAGGGCAATTTCAACCTGTTTTTTCGGACTCTTTATAGTATTAACGATCTTTTCCCATTTGGATAGGTCAGGTTTTCGTGACCAGATATTTAAAAGCCTTGTTATCTTTTCGTCAAGCCCTTCTTTATAGAACAGAAGGGGCACCTCGTAGATGATATCCACATCCTTTGCCGTTATAACAGCATCCTTTTCCACATTGCAGAACAGGGCTATCTTGTCCTTTATCGGTTGGGTGAGAAATTTTTCCGCCCTACATATGAGTATATCCGGTTGAATACCAATTTCTCTAAGTTCTTTTACGCTGTGCTGCGTTGGTTTTGTCTTTACCTCATCGGCGGATTTAATAAAAGGCACAAGGGTGAGATGGATAAAAAGGGTATTCTCTTTACCGAGATCGTTTCTTAATTGCCTAATTGCTTCAAGAAAGGGAAGGCTTTCTATATCACCAACAGTTCCGCCTATCTCTACGACAACTATATCAATACCATCATCAACATCGAGAATCCTTTTTTTTATCTCATCTGTAATATGGGGTATCACCTGAACAGTTACCCCTAAGTATTCTCCTTTTCTTTCCCTTGAGATAACAGTATCATATACCTGGCCTGTGGTAAAATTACTCTTTTTTGAACCTATTGAATTGGTAAATCTCTCGTAGTGGCCTAAATCAAGGTCTGTCTCTGCCCCATCATCTGTAACATATACCTCTCCGTGTTGGAAAGGGCTCATTGTTCCAGGATCAACATTTATATAGGGGTCTAGTTTTTTAAGCATTACCGTTAGACCCCTTGCCTCAAGAAGCGCTCCTATAGAAGCTGAGGCAATGCCTTTACCAAGGGAGGAGACAACACCACCTGTTATAAATATGAATTTCTGTCTCATGTTAAAGCTCTATTATTTATAAAGAGGGAGAGTAAATCTTCTCCGTTTAAAACAATTCCTTCTATGTCTTCATTAAATCCACCTGCATGCCCTATTTGTTTTTTTCCTTTTTCGAATACAGCAAAAGGCACAGGACATGCAAAATGTGTCTTTAAAGATATGGGTGTTGCGTGGTCTGTGACAATAAGAAACCTTGTGTCATTAGGCATAGCTTCATAAAGAGGCTTTACAATTTTACGGTCAATGTTTTCTATGGCCTGTATCTTTTCTTTAATGTTTCCGCTATGCGATGCCTCATCCGGTGCCTCAACATGGATATACACAATATCATAATTTTTTATAAGCTCCAGTGCCTTTTCTGCCTTTGCACTATAATCAGTATCTATATAACCTGTTGCCCCTTTTACATAAGGTCTTTCAAAACCAGCAAGGCTGCTTATGCCTTTAATCAAATCCACTGCTGCCACTGTTGCCCCTTTAAGATGAAACTTGTCATAGAACAGTGGAAATGAAGCCTTTTTGCCCTGACCCCAGAGCCAGATACTATTTACCGGCAACTTGCCTGATTCCATCCTCTTCTTGTTTAAAGGATGGTCTGCCATGAGCCTCTGGGAGAACTTCATTATGGTGATAAGTCTGTCTGCACCCTTTCCTGACGGCAGATATTCTTTTATCTTCTTTTTAGTTATATCATGGGGTGGGGTCGTGGTCATTTCCCATTCTCCGCCCCTCCATATCATAATATGTCTGTAACCTACACCAGAGAAAAACTCGAATTGTTTATCTTTAATCTCATTATTTAATAGCTCAATGAATATATTTGCTTCATCCGTTGTTATCTGACCACCGCTGTAATCACCCATAACTGCTTCATCATCTATGTTTTCTAAATAAACCATATTACACCTGAAGGCAACATCTGCCTCACCCATTGTGATACCCATACCGTATGCCTCAATGGGTGCCCTGCCTGTATAGTATTTTGCAGGGTCATAGCCAAAAAGAGACATCCCTGCCACATCGCTGCCAGGAGGGAAACCATTGGGTATAGTTATCACCTTTCCACAGAGGCCCTCTTTTGCCATCATATCCATATACGGTTTTTCTGCAACCATTAAGGGAGTTTTCCCATTAAGTTCATCTATGGGAAAATCTGCCATGCCGTCACCTATGATTACCAAATATTTCATGGGATTAGTTCAACCTTTCCTCAATCCTGATACAGATGCTTTCTCCTTTTATAAAGGGCAGTTTATCTATCTCTTTGATTGCCTTTTTCAGGTCTCCTTCAATGGCCTCATGGGTAAGCATGACAATGGGCACATAACCATTTTCTTTTCTCCCTTTTTGGATTACCGTAGAGATGCTTATGGAATATTTTGCAAGTATACCAGAAACCTGGGATAGGACCCCAGGTTTATCCTGTGCTGTAAACCTCAGATAAAACGGCACAAAGCCCTTCTCACTTTCCTTTATCTTAATCTTTTTAGTAAATGTTATGCCTTTAAATGTATGCGGTTCGGCCTTTGATATAATTCTTTGGCCAATGTCTATAATATCACTTACAACAGCGCTACCTGTAGGTTCAGATCCTGCTCCTTTTCCGTAAAACATGGTAGGGCCAACCCTGTCACCTACAATATAGACTGCATTGAACACATCCCCTACACTACTTAATGGATGGGATACAGAAATCATGGCAGGCTCCACCCTTGCCTCGAGTTCTTCACCATCGTGCCTTGCAATAGCCAGAAGTTTTATCTTATAACCAAACTCCCTGGCAAACTCGATATCAACAGGTTCTATGCCTGATATGCCTTTTACAGAAATATCGTGAAGTTTTATTTTGCAACCAAAGGAAAGGCTTATTAATATGCATAATTTATGGGCCGCATCAATACCTTCTATGTCGTATGTAGGGTCCTGTTCTGCAAAACCGAGCCTTTGGGCGTCTTTTAATACTTCCCTGAAAGGCTTTCCTTCTTCTGCCATCCTTGTCATTATATAATTACTCGTTCCGTTAAGTATGCCCATAATATCTGTAATCCTGTTTGCCACAAGGCCATCTTTAACAGCCCTTATTACAGGGATTCCACCGCAAACCGATGCCTCAAAACCTATGGGGACTTTATATCTCGCAGCAAGACTGAATATCTCTCCCCCTTTTTCTGCAAGGAGTGCTTTATTGGCTGTTATAATACCTTTTTTATTTTTTATGGCATGGATTATATAATCATAAGCAAGGGTTGTGCCACCTATGAGTTCCACCACTATATCTATATCTTTGTCTTCTATTAATTCATAGGCATCGTGCGTTAAGATTTCTTTTTTTATGTCATAATCTTTAATTCTATCGGGGTTAATCTCTGCAATCTTTTTAACAACAATATTTAGTCCTGTCCTTTCCTTTATTATGCTGCTATTTTCCTGTAAAATCCTGTAGGTTCCTCTACCTACTGTACCGAATCCGATGATCCCGACTTTTATCATTTTTTTCTTGCAGAATATAATAAATTTCTTATACCTTTTACTGCCTGTCTTATCCTGTGTTCGTTTTCAACAAGGGCAAATCTTATATAGCCTTCTCCATATTCACCAAAGCCTATGCCAGGTGAAGTGGCAACCTTTGCCTCTTTCAAAAGTAATTTTGAAAACTCCATTGAGCCCATTGAGATAAACTCATCTGGTATCTTTGCCCATACAAACATGGTTGCCTTTGGTTTTTCTACGTGCCAGCCGTACCTCGATAAGCCTTCGCAGAGCACATCCCTTCTTCTTCTGTATTTTTCTACAATCTCTTCCACATCTTTGTCACCTTCGTTTAATGCAATAATTGATGCAATCTGTATGGGCTGAAACACACCGTAATCGAAATAACTTTTAAGTCTGCCCAGGGCAGAAATTAATTTTTTGTTCCCCACGGCAAAGCCAACCCTCCAGCCAGGCATGCTGTAACTTTTGGAAAGGGAAAAAAACTCCACACCCACATCCTTTGCGCCTGGCACCTGTAAGAAACTCGGTGCCTTATAGCCGTCAAATACCAAATCAGCATATGCCAGATCATGAATGACCCATAGGCGGTGTTCCTGGGCAAAATCAGTAAGCCTTTTAAAAAACTCTATATCTACGACCTCTGTTGTTGGATTATTGGGAAAACTCACTATAATCATCTTTGGTTGAGGCCATGTAGTTTTAATGGCAATATTTAGTCTGTCAAAGAACTCTTCTTTGGGTAAAATAGGGATAGTCCTTAAATCTCCCCCTGCAATAACAACAGAATACAGATGAATGGGATAGGCAGGGTCTGGGACAAAAACCACCTCTCCCCTTGCAATGGTGGCAAGCACCAGATGGCCGATACCTTCTTTAACACCCATACAAACAGTAACCTCTGTTTCAGGGTCAATGTCCACATCGTATTTTCTTTTATACCAGTTAGATATGGCTACCCTTAATTTATATATGCCACGGGTAACCGAATATCTATGGTTTCTGGGATTTCTTGCAGCCTCTACAAGCTTGGCCACTATGTACTTGGGCGTTGGTATGTCAGGATTTCCCATGCCGAGGTCTATTATATCTTCACCCCTTTTTCTGGCCTCAATCAGAAGGTCTCTTACAATGCCTAAACCGTAAGGCGGAAGCCTTGATATTCTATAAAATTCATCCATAATAATTGAAACTAACATTAAAAGAGTGAATCAGTCAATATGAACTAAAAATTTTTTTAAAAAAAATCTTATTTTACCCATGATTAAAACTCCACCCTTGACAGTTTAGCCATCACATTGTATCATCAATTATCTATTAAATTAAAAATGAACTTGGGGGTGAAATTATGAAAATCAAATGGTATGGACACGCTGCATTTAACATAACAACGGATGATGGCGTAAGGATTATTATAGACCCTTATCTATCAGGTGCCTTCGGCGGTGCATTATCATATGGAAAGATTCAGGATGAAGCAGATATTGTCCTTACAAGCCATGACCACGATGACCACAATTATATAAAAGACATTAAAGGAAAATTTGTCCACATAAATAATGCAGGAACAAAATCCATAAAGGGCGTTAACATAAAGGCAATACCCACATATCATGACCCTTCAAAAGGTAAAGAAAGGGGCACGAATCTTATTTTTGTAATCGAAGCAGAAGGGCTAAGGGTTGTTCACGCAGGGGATCTGGGCCATACCCTTGCCAAAGAAACGATAAAGGAAATTGGTGCTACTGATATTTTACTTTTGCCTGTTGGTGGTTTTTATACAATTGATTCAAAAGAGGCTACAAAGGTCATGGAGGATATAAAACCTGTTGTTACTATTCCTATGCATTTTAAAACAGAGAAATGTAATTTTCCCATCGCACCTGTTGAAGAATTTACCAAAGGCAAAAAGAATGTAAGGCTGGCAGGTGCATCTGAGGTGGCATTCACCAGAGCGACGCTTCCAAAGGCACCTGAGATAATCGTGCTTCAATATGCCCTTTAATTACATATGATGCTAAAAAAATATATCAGTAGAGAGGAAATTGAAAAAAATATAAAACGACTGGCAGCAGAAATAGAAAATGACTACAGAGACAAAGAGATTATTTTTATATGTCTTTTGAAGGGTGCATTTATGTTTACCGCAGACCTTATAAGACATATAAATAATCCTGTTAAGGTAGATTTCATAAGGGCATCATCTTATGGCAATGGCATGGTCACATGTGGTCAAGTAATAATAACAAAGGATTTAGAAGTAGATATAACAGGCAAAGACATTATAATCATTGAGGATATAGTTGATTCTGGTTTCACCCTTAAATACATAAAGGATATGCTCCTTAAAAGAAATCCAAAATCATTAAAAATATGTACACTTCTCGATAAAAAGGCAAGGCGCCAAGTAGACATTGATGTTGATTATGTGGGCTGTGAGATAGAAGATTTTTTTATTGTTGGATACGGGATAGATTATGCTGAAAATTATAGAAACCTTTCGGATATATACATAGTGAAAGAAGATTAATGAAAGAAAAAGAGACTTATCTTTTTATTTTAGCCATATCATTCTGTTTAATTTATATTTTTTTTAGTGCATGCGCTCTTGCCTTTATAAAAGAACCTGATGGATTTAACGATATTAGATGGGGAACGAGGATTGATGCATTAAAAGATATGGAGTATATGTTTGACAGGGATGCCTCGGGAGATATTAAGGTTTATAAAAGAGCCGGCGATTTAGAGATATTTGGTGGTGCAAAAATTGATAGTATAGAATATGATTTTTTTAGAGGCACGTTTGTATCAGTAAAATTAAAGATAAAAGACCTTTATAATTTTGTGATTATGAAAAATTTCCTGTTTAAAGAATATGGCCCAAAAGAACCAATGTCTGACATATTAGAAACGTTCGTATGGAACGGGGATAAATCAAAAATAGTTCTTTATTCAAATTATGAGATATCATGAGATGAAGTATACGGGGAAGGTTTCCTCATAATATCGACAAAAAGCATTGAACATTGATAATATTAATTAGGAGGAAATTATATGCAAGTTTTAATAATGTATTATTCAAAGGGAGGAAATACGAAAAAATTGGCAGAAGCCATAGCAAAGGGTGTGTCTGAGGTAGAGGATATAAACTGCGTAATTAAACATGTAAAAGATGTCACAAAGGAAGATTTTTTAAATTCTTACGGTATCATTGCCGGTTCACCTGTTTATTTTGGAACTATGGCAGCAGAAATGAAAGAAGTTTTCGATAAATTCGTAGGTATTAGAAAGAAGATGGAAGGTAAAATCGGCGCTGCCTTTGCCACATCAGGTGATGCTACAGGAGGTAAAGAAACCACTATCTTTTCTATAATACAGGCAATGTTAATATACGGTATGATCATCGTAGGTGACCCAATGGATGCCACAGGGCACTATGGTGTAGCGTGTACAGGTGCGCCGGATGAAAAAACTATTTCCAATGCAATAAAATTAGGAAAAAGGGTGGCAAACCTCGTGAAAAAACTCTGGTCATAACTGATTATTTCTTTAAAAGGGATCCTATGGAACATCTAATGGATAGGTATAAATTGATAAAAAGAGAAGATTGCTTAATTGTTTTTATTGATTTTCAGGAAAGACTCATGCCTGTTATATACAATAAAGAAAAGGTTATGGAAAATGCAATAAAACTTGCCAGATTCTCTAAAATAGTAAATATACCTGTGGTGATTACGGAGCAGGAAAAGTTAGGCAGAACAATACCTGATTTGAAAAACGAACTTAAGGAAGTTACACCTATTATTAAAATCCACTTTAATTGCTTTGAAAACAACGAATTTTTTAACTTAGTAAAAAGGTCTAAAAAGGACACACTGATTATTGCCGGCGTTGAGTCCCATATCTGTGTTGCCCAGACAACATTATCCGGTGTTTTACAATTTAATGTCCATGTTATTGAAGATGCCGTATCATCAAGAACAGAGGCCAATTGGAAGGCAGCATTAGAAAGGATGAAGCAGGCAGGGGTTGTTATAACAACAACAGAAATGTTCATCTATGAAATACTTAAAAAGGCAGGCACAGAAGAATTTAAGGCCAGTCTTCAACTTGTTAAGTAACCTTATTATTTCCTTTTATACCTTTACGGTGGTATCTAATCTTTTATATATACAAGGTCTGTAGGGGAAAAATTGCTACCCCTTTTTACCTTAGCGTAGCTTGCATCAACACCAAAGAGCTCTGAAACTTCAAGTTCTCCTTTATATTTACCCTTTATCTTTCCAAGGGGAAGTTTGGTCTTTTCATCTATAATCTGCTCTCCCGGCGCATAAACTTCGAGGGTGTTGCCTTTTTCTAAGCCCGATAATCTGCCTGCATTTATATACACTTTATCTTTATCTAATGAGGCAATCCTTGCATGCCAATCAATAAGCAGTATAGCCTTTAATAGGTCGTCGGCTATTACCTCGATTGCTAAATCTATTGCCTTTATTTTTGCCTTTTCAGAGCTCAAATCACCGCTCTCCTTTGTTAGGGAAACGGGGTTTCTTCCTGAAAGCTGTTTTAAAAGCACCCCTGTTTCTGTGTTGTAAACTTCTAAAGATATTCTTGAAACAGCAAAGGATATTTCTTTTGTTTCCTTACCCTCAATTTTACTGGAACTTGAGTATATATCTTGGAGCACCCCTTTTACCACAGCCTGGACCCCGTATATTTCATTTAATAATTTCATGGATTCCTGGTTTGTAACTTTTTCTGATACATTTATGGTAGCTGGGTCAATACATATTATTGCCCCTGTCCCTTCAAGTCTTGATATCAATCTTCTTGTTGCCAATTCACCTATGTTTTCGTCTTTGTAGTTTGTTTGATCCTCTATGGGTAGTATTATCACCCGCCTTCTCATCTTCGGTGATGGATAATTAAAGGGTATTGGCATGTATCCTAAACCAGTGGGAAATGCAGTAAATTGTGTTGGATAAACAATTTGGGGGGCAATATTTCTTTTTTTCAACTCTTCTTCTAATTTACTTATCCTGCTTTTCAATTCCACATTCTCTTTTGTCTGTGCCGCAGATATTAATGATTGAATAATCCCTGGAGAGTACTGGTCTTTTCTAATCCAGACATATTCGGGCTCATTTGGAGTTAACATGTATCTTCTGTTTTTTGCGTATATGTATTCCACCCCGTCTATAACCTTAATGTCCCCTGGCTTTGGCTCTAAATCCTCAACCTTTTCTGTTTTCTGTTTAGCAGCGGCGTCTTTTTCTTTCTTTTTCGAAAAGATTGAACCACAACTGAACAGCAAAAAAAATGAAAGCAAAAGGCATATTAAAAGTTTGACATTTTTCATAGCAAAAAGGATTATAAAGCATATGGATAAAAAATGTCAAATATATTGAAAAAAAATTATTCACCTTAATGGATTGATAGGTACATTGTTTGCTACATTTATTTTTTTCTCGATAGTGATATAATTGGCAATAAAGTAAAGGAGAAAGAGATGTTTTATGAAATTGATCGATTTATCAAGAAAATAAAATCTTTTCTAAGAGAGGATCAAATTGTTTTAGACACAGATGGACTTTCCCATTTTTCTTATGATGCCACAGAGATAAGCCATAAACCACACATTGTAGTGTTACCTGAATCTACCAAAGAGGTATCAAAGGTCATGCGTTGCGCCTATGATTTAGATATACCCGTTACACCTCAAGGTGGAAGAACGGGTCTGTCGGGAGGTGCAGTCCCTGTAGTGGGCGGGGTTGTTATGTCATTACTGAGGATGAATAGGATTCTCGAAATAGATACGAAAAACCTTCAAATTGTGGTAGAGCCAGGTGTTGTGGCAGCTGATTTACAGACAGCTCTAAAGAAACATAACCTTTTTTTTCCTCCTGACCCATCGAGCACTGTGGAAAGTACCATAGGCGGCAATGTTGCAGAAAATGCAGGGTATACTCGGGCAGTAAAATATGGTGTCACAAGAGACTATGTGCTTGGGCTTGAGGCAGTTTTGCCTGATGGCACCATTATAAATGTTGGTGGAAGAACCGTTAAAAATGTAACAGGGTATGACCTTGTGGCACTGCTTACCGGTTCTGAAGGAACGCTTGCTATTATTACAAAGATTATCTGTAAGGTGCTACCCATGCCCCGTTTCAGAAGGACATGTATTGTTTATTTGAACGACCTTTTAGGTGCAGCAGATTTTGTTGTTTCCATCTTTGATAACGGCATCATTCCCTGTGCCATAGAGTTGATGGATAATTATTGTATAAATTGTGTGGCAGACTATTTAAGCTCAATAGAATTAAGAAGGGATGCAGAGGCACTTGTGCTCGTGGAGGTAGACGGTCAGCATGAGATTGCAACTGATGATGAGGCACAAAAGATTATAACCCTTGCCAAAAAAAATAATTCCATTATAGAATCTCGCCTTGCATCAGATGAAGTGGAGGCAGAAAGGTTTTGGAGAATTAGAAGGGATACACTACCTGCGCTTAAGGCAAAGGGAAAGGACCATCTTGAAGCAGATGTAGTTGTGCCCAGATATGCACTTGCCTTTCTCGTTCAGGCAATAAAAGAGATAGAAAAGGACCATATTGTTAAAATTGCTACCTTTGGTCATGCTGGTGACGGGAACCTCCACGTAACAATTCAGTATAGAAAAGGAAATTTTAAAGAGACAGAGGATGCATATAATGTCCTTGAAGAGGTGTATAAAAAGACAATTGCCATGTCTGGAAAACTGACAGGTGAACACGGCGTGGGCATTACGGTAAAAAACTATATGAAGCTTCAGATGACACCTGAAGAGATTGAACTTTTGAAAAGGATAAAATATGCCTTTGACCCTAAGGGGATTTTAAACCCCAGAAAGATCTTTCCAGAATACGACTAAAGCTTTATATCTCTTCAAAGGTAATAACTGAATTTGTTTTATAGCCTCTAACAGTCTTTTTTTTAATTTCTTCAAAAAAATATTTCACTGCCTGCTCATCACATGGTTCATATACAAAAGTTTTCTTTTCTTTATCGTATGCCATAAATCTCTTTTCATTGATTAAAGCAGTGAAGATCTCTTTTATTATGTTATTATTTGACAATTCAAAGGGGGTATTTTTTATTTCTGAGACATCCATTGATCCGTATTTATCGGCAAGGCTTTTTAAAAAATTTATAAACCTCGCAAGCTTCATAACAGTAAAAAGCGTGGTTCTTGAAAGATCAGGATTTACAGGGATTAGCACACTGGATCTCATATACTTCATTTTTTCTTTCCAGTTTGAACCTAATACCATCTCACAGGCATCTATTTTTGGCACAACATAAAAGGCACTGGGGCCTAAAAGGCATCTTCTTCCTGAAAGAAAAATCATTGTGTCTAAAATGTGTTTTAGACTTTGTTGTGGAAGTCCTACTATAAAATGCACTTCCATTAAAAGCTCTGTTGATTCAAGGTATGGAAGGATTTCAAAAAAGGTATTGCTACTGAATCTTTTCTGTATTTTTAGAATAGAGGTCGACAAATCTACAATGGAAAGGTTTATTCTTTTGAAACCAGCTTCTATCATCTCTTTTACAATTACTTTATTCAAGGTTTCAGAATAAATGCCGTTCATTGCGGAAAGTATCAGATTTTTGCCTGAAAAGATCTTAAGGGTTTCTCTAAAATGGTTAACATCGTAGGTGAGCATATCGTCTTCAAAATCAATCCATTCAATACCGAGATTTAGACATTCTTCTAATTCCTCTTCGATGGTCTTTAGACTTTTTTTTCGAAAAGGCACAGGAAGTCTACCGCAGAAGGCACATCTAAAAGGGCAGCCCCTTGAAATGAGAAAGAAGGTATAGCGTTTTTTTCCAATGCGATAATTATCTGCATTTACTAAATTTCTTGCAGGAATAGTGTTGAGATCCCTTTCAATGTTTAGAGGTGATATAAAAAACTCTTCTTTTGATTTAAAGCAAAGCCCGTTTATGTCTCTTAAACAATGCAAATCTCCATTTTTCAATTTATGTATGAGATTATATAGAGGTGTCTCTCCTTCACCCCTTATTACGAAATCTACATTTTGGTTTTTCAGAACTTCTTCAGGCAAAGAAGTAGGGTGCGTCCCACCTAACACAGTGATTATATCTCTGTCTATTTCCTTTGCAATCCTTGCTATGTTTAAAGCCTCTTCAGCATAGGCGGAAAATAAAGAAGAAATGCATATTATATTTGGCTTTTCAGACTCAATTCGTTTTTTCATATCTTCTTCTGATGAGCCAAATCGATTGTATTTTTTAAATAGAGAAAAGGGGCTGTATAGATTTTCTTTATAATATTCGGATAATTCTGGGAATGGATTTTTTGCCTGTTTTGGTTTTATATATGTTCTAAAATCAATGATTTTCACATCAGCCAAGGATTCCACCTTTTTTGCAAGATAAAGTAGACCTAAAGGGTATGTTCTTATGCCTGTATCATAATAATCTTCAATAGGTGGCTGTATAAAAAGTATTTTCATTTGCAATCTTGTTCTTATGGTTTTTGGATGATTTAAATTTTATAGGTTATGCATATATCCTGTCAATAAATCGTGTGGTGTGTACTATCCCCCATTTTAACCATACACCCTACTAACCAAAATAAATTGTCCCGCAAAAGCGGGATAGCCATAAAGTTATTAATATAATTAAGAGATAAGAGGAGGGAAAAACTATAAGTCCGGTAGAAATCATTACATCAATTAAGATAAGGCGCCGTTGGTCGGCACACAAGAATAAAGCTATGGCGGAAGAAGCTTAAACAGCCAGGAAATAGCATCTCATTAGTAGCGAGGTAGAGATATTAAGGAAAAGCCCGTGAAAAAAACTGATATCGCGTATACCTTTATCCAGATATCCAGATCTAACCAGTTCACAAGAGGTAAAGAAGCAAGGAAGCCCATCCTGATGATGCAAAATATCTACCCCTCATTAGGTATATTACTGACAATAGGCCTACCTATGACATGAATGATGAACCATTACAACTCTCTCAAGTAATATACCCTTCTGTTTTTATGTCTTTGAGATTCTCAATGCTTCTTTCCTATACAGCGAAAGACACAGTAGTATTTGCCCGTATGATGGGATTTGAGGTATCCATACTATAGTCCTTAAGTCCAATGAGCTTTTGTAAAAACCTTTAAGAAAGACTTTGTGTATATGCATAATCTTTCTTCCGTAAAAACTGTTATGTAATTATTGCCTTTGTGGTTTAAGGGTTTAAGATAAGATTACCAAGGGAATACAGGATGATGCAAAATAAGTTATAGGCGTGTCCGGTTTGACGGGGGCAAGCCCATTCGGATCCCTTCGCCGCCATTTTTTATTCTATAATTTCCCAGAATGGTAAAAATTTTACCAAAGTATTATCAATTTTAATTGTTTCTTTAAAACCAGGATTCACAACCCAGGCTTCTTCAGGTTTGTATTTTGCTATAAAGCTTTTTAGCGACCTTTCAATTTTTGCATATTCTTTACATTTAACCTCAACTGGAATAATTCTGTCTTTTAAATCTATCACAAAATCTACTTCTGCTTTATCTTTTGTTCTCCACCAATGAATTGTGGCGGGAGTTTTGTCAAATTTTTCAATTAAGAGATGGTAAACAAGATTTTGAAATAAAAAACCTGCCTGAGAAGTTTCTGTGATTTTACCGAATAATCCTATGGCATAGTTTCTTAAACCCAAATCATTGAAATAAAAGACTGGAGATTTAGAAATTTCCTTTCTTACATTTCTGAAAAAGGGGGTTATTTTTCTTAGCACAAATGTTTTTTCAGCATAGTAAATATAATTCTTAATTGTCTGAAGAGAGGCTCCCAGAGTTGTTGCCAATTCATTGAAATTAACAGAGTTTCCTATTTGAGATGAGAGAATTTTTATTAAATTTGAAAAGACATCAATTCTTTCAATTTTCAACAAAAATGATATATCCTTTTCCATGTAACTTCTAAAAATTTCATTAATAATCATGTTTTTTTCATTAATAGTCTCTTCTAAAATCACTCTCGGATAGCCACCAAAATTAATGTATTCAATAAAAAAATTTATTGCCTGAGGGACTATTCTGAAGTAGTCTTTGAGCATTCCTTCATATTTGTATTCTGTCTTAAAATTTAAAAACTCCTTTAAAGAAAGCGTGTTCAATTCAAAAATTCTTTTTCTACCAATTAATGATTCATGTATTTTTTCTCTCAAATCAACACTTCCAGAACCAGATACAATGAATTTATACGGTAAATTCATATCATAAAGACCTTTTAGAAACAAACCCGCATTTTCTTTTCTCTGTATCTCATCAATAAAGACATATCCCTTTTTATTTCCAAATTCAAGTTTAAGCCTTTGAACAAGAAAGGACTGTGTTTTAAAAAAGGGCATATCATCTTCAAAATCAAGGCTCAAAAATAAAGTTTTCTCTCCTTTTTTATTAAGATAATCCTGCAAAATATTCATCAATGTTGTTTTTCCTGCCTGCCTTGGACCAACTATCAAAGAAATCTCTTTTTTAGACAGATGTTCAATCAAATCCTGGAGAATATATCTTTTTATAAACATACTTTATTATATACCCGAGAAAAATTAAAGTAAAGTTTTAAAATTATCGGGTTATTTTATTATTGGTTGCATCTCTAAGGCTGGATGATTAACTTCTGTGAGAAATTGTAGCAGGCCTTCGATGTCTTCAAAGATTGTCTCATCGGCAATTTTATCAAGTAACCAAGGGATGCCTTCTTCTTCAGCTCTTCTTCTAAGGCTTTCCCTATGTTTTCCTTTAACTCCTTTTTTTATCCATACAATTCTTTTTATTCCGCCATCGCCTTTTAGGAACTTTCTTGAAGTAATAATGTGTCTACTTAGCTCAAGGAGGTAACTGTTTCTTTACAAAGGTATTCAATCCGAGTCAAGGTTGAAAATATTTTTCACCTCTATACAATATGATCTTATGGACTATCCTCTTGCATATGGTGTCTGAAAGGGTGGATTCTCCTGTATGTCATGTATCTATTATGTCCTTTTTGCCTTTTTCATGGATAAGTCTTTTAGGTTGAATTGCATAGGACAAATGTTTTTTACTTATATACACCCTCTGGTATTTTTTGAGGGCAGTGTATTATATATAAGGCATGTTCATATTCAATGCAGGGTGGTGTGGCCATATTAGATAATTTCATAAAATTATCATCGAGCATAGGATAAGATGATAGATTTGTTAAATGTCAGGGACTGATGTCGCACCGACCTTGTCGTGTGAGGTCCCTCATAAACTGATTTCTTACATGAAAGGGAGAAAGCACTGTGAACCATAAACGTATATACCATATCATGAGGGTCAATCATCTTCTTTTGCCCAAGTATACGGGAAAACCAGTTAAGGACCCATAAATGAACCATTACAACTCTCTCAAGTAACATGCCCTTCCTTATGTCTTTGAGATTCTCTAAGCCCCTTTCCTATACAGCGAAAGACACAATAGTATTTGCCCGTATGATGGGATTTGAGGCCCCATACTATAGTCCTTAAGTCCAATGAGCTTTTGTAAAGACCTTTAAGAGAGACTATGTGTATATACATGATCTTTCTTCTGCAAAAACTGTTATGGAATTATTGCCTTTTTGGTTTAAGGACTTAAGATGATGTCACCGAGGGAGTATAGAAATATGCAAAATAAGTTAGAAAGGTGTCCGGTTTGATGGGGGCAAATCCACAGGGGTCATATATACATTCGATGTTACCTTAGTCTTTTTGAGATATACCTTCATAGGTGTTTTGTAACCTAAGGCACTGTGATGTCTCTCAGTATTTTAGAAATCAAAGTAGTTGCTGATGATGTGGTAGCTACTGCCATATTGGACAGACTATTACATCACTGCTATCCCTTCTTCATTCAAGGTAAAAGCTATCGTTTAAATGAAATGATGGAAAAAAAGAAGGAGCAATGGAAAACATGAAAAGAATTAGAAGGTAAGGGTTTATGAAAACAATGGGTGGACTAAAATTGGTGAAAATAGTGGATTAGTTTTGGTGATAATTGACACCTTTTATTCTTCGTTTTAAATTTCACTCATATCTGCCGGTTCATTGACAAAGGTGGCCTCATACTCCTTGCGGCTAAGCACTGTATCGTATAAGCCGATGCGCTCTTCTGTATGTTTATTGACGCCTGTATACACCAAACTCGAATCCTCATAGCGCTTGAATTTGTACACAGCATCGTTCATAAGCGCACTGTTGAAGACATTGAGACTGACCAATAGCTCAAAATCCTCGACATCGAGCCCTGTAACCCGCTTAAACAACCCCGGCTCGAGTTTGGTAATCACATCGCGCAGAGTGTGCTCGCGGTAGTCGGTCAGATACATAAAGATGGGGATACGGGTGGCAAACTTGATGAGTTTTTCCTGAATCATCTTCCGTTTGCTCTTGTATTCCTTTTCGGCTTCGGAGAGTTCCCGTTTTTCTTCCCGACTCAGTTGCCGGTCGTTGGCCTCCCGTTTGGCTTTTTTGACCGCTTCCGACCTGTTGATGATAGTCTCGATGTCCTGATTCAGATTGCGGAAGCCCTCGATGCTCATTAACGCCTGCATGGCTCTTTCGTTAGCCATTAGCCTTGCCAGGGTTTCATTATCCACATTGACCAAAAGCGCGCTTTCCCAGCGGCGCGCAAGCAGAGTAGCCGTGGTGCCGCTCATGGCCATGTCCAGAATGCCCGCTGCGTCAATCTGCTTCATGGAACTGCCGTCATAGGCCAGCACAGGCAGGAAACGGATGAACTCGGCCACTTTGGCTTCCGGGCTGGTTTTCTCATCTACATTCAAGCGGCTGGCATATTCAGCAATCTGCCGCAGGGCGCGATCAGGGGCAAAGTCGAAGATGTAACATTCGTGTTTGATGATCTCTTCGGCATCGGGATGCTGCCCATCGGGGTTATACACCGTCCACGGCGATTGTACCCGAAAGGCTGCCTGAAAGTAGGTTTCGGGACTTGAACAGTTGCGTAGCATAAAGATGCCCGTCCAGGGGCGGACGGTCACGCCGGTTGTCAGTTTGCCGCAGGTAAGGGTGATGGTTTTGGTTGTGAGCGGGTCGCCCATAGCCCGCAACACAGGTTGGAGCGCGTCTACACCGATACCCGCCTCCGGTCCCGCGGCGACGATTACCTTGTAATCGTGATAAAAACGGTTCTGCCGCTCATTCAGCAGGTTTGCCATGGCATGGCAGGAGGCGACGCTGGGCAAAAACCACAGGGTGTGCGAAAGAACATTGAGCAGGCGCCGATCCGAAAATGGCAGGGGCGGTCGCCGTTCCTTGCCGAGCTTCAAGTTATCCACCGCGGTGGGCAAGAAGGCGCCGCGAATCAAATCCAGCCACTTTTGCACTTCATCTGCGTATTTGAAGCGGGCAAATGGGCCGTGCCCGACTGCCGTAAAGAAAATGTTTAGATCAAACTCGTTGAATTCGCCCTTGAGGGCAATCTCGCGGATTTCATCGGGCAGTTGGTAGGTGAGTAGCACTATGCGCGGCAGCATGGCGTAGGGATTGTCTTCCCCCTTCCAGTTCTTCTTAGCTTGCTGTTCGTCTGAGTAGGTCCAGTTGAAAATCTGCTCTTCAATGAACTCGCCTGAGGCGATGGCGCGGAAGGGTGTGCCGGAAAGATAGAGATAGTGGTTGCTTGTGATGGGCAGAAAATCTTCCAGCTCTTCATCACGCTCTTTGAGAAATTCTGCCGCCTCGCCAAGCGCAAAGCGGATTTCCTCTTCCTCCTCACCCTCAAATAGATCCTTGGCTTTCTCGCGCCAGGCGCCATAGTGGTATTCGTCGAAAATGACGCAGTCCCAATGTGTGGTATGGACCCATTCATTCTTGGTTTTGATGCCGCCGGTGCTGGGGTTTTTGCCCAAAAAATCTTGAAACGAACCAAAGCAGACGACCGGGCGGTTCTTATCATACTCTGGATCGCCTTGCCGGGGCAAGTCCTTGCCGGCGATAAACTGCCAGCCTGTAAAATCTACATGGCTCTTTAAATCCGATTCCCAGGCGCTTTGCACGGCAGGTTTGAAGGTGACGACCAGTAGTTTTTTCCAGCCCATTTTCTTTGCCAGTTGGTAGGCGGCAAAGGTCTTGCCGAAGCGCATCTTGGCATTCCAGAGAAAGTGGGAAGGTTTGCCAGTGGTTTTGGGATTGAATTCGCGGAAGTAGGCTGCAGTCCGTTCAACGGCCGCGCGCTGTTCTGGGCGCATGGGAAAATTGAAGGTACGCTGTTCCTCGTTTAACTCGCCGCGTTGAATGGCTAGGATGGCGGCGCGCACATCCTCCACTGTGCACTGAAACCACTCGCCTTCGAGATTCGGGATACTGCGCTGACGCAGATAGCGGTGCACGTCGCGGTCAGTAAAGGTCGTCCCGTCATTGCGCATGGCCGATTCTTCCAGCACGATGCGGTAGGGCGGATCCCCCGGACGGATAGTGGGGTACTGCGCTGCCATCCGCTCGCGAACGTCCTTGGTGGTGTAGCCGATCTTGAGCAGGCCCGCGTATTGGGGATGGGTGTCCTCGTAGGCGTAGATTTTGGGCGTCGCCTCAGGACGCAGAGGGAAGAAATCTTTACTCATCGCTTAACAACCTCTCCAGTTCTGCCTGCAATTGTTGCTTATCGAAAATATAAAATAGTGGCTCCAACTTAATAGGTGAGACAGTGTCTCACTTTTTGGGAATGTCAAATACAACTTGCGCATATAGACCAGATTGGATCGGCTAAATCCCTTGCCAAACTCGGCTGTGAGATCGCAGGAGAGCCGGTCTAACAGTTCGCTGCCATATTCCGCCTTGATGTTGCCCTTTTGTTCAAACTCCACGATGTGGCGATCAATGTGCCAGTAGGTCTGCACCAAAATGGTATTGACCGAACGGTCTGCCTGCTCCCTGCCGCGGCGCAACAAATCGCCTATCTGTTCTTTAAGCTGCTGATAAGTGTTTATGGAGAGGACATCACTCATCATCCTCATCTCCGTTAGTAGCGGTATTGGTTTGCTCGCCGTTGTCTCCAACATTACGAATTCTCGAATCGATCAACTTCCATTCGTCATCTGTGATTCCCCAACGTTCACACAGCATTTCATCAGTGTATATGCATTCGTATTTGCCTAAATCGGGAACAAGGAAGAAGTTTTCTCTTGTAACATCTTGAGACATAACTGTCTGTAATAAAAGAAACCTAACCGTCTTGGTAAATAGGTAAGACTTAAACGAAAGAACTTCGGATTCCAAATCAAAAGCACAAGCAACAAGCCACGTCTCTGTACAACACTCGCCAGGTTTAGCAATTCTAGTATTTCCTTCGTAGTAAAATGCGATTGGCTCAGAAAAGTCGGTCTGTCCTGCTATAGGAGCACGTGGAATTAGCAATTTCCACTTTGTCAACAGATTTCTATCATCGCGCACATCCGCGGGATCGGCAAAACTCAGCCCAATGCGCTGTTTGAACCAACAAGGAATTCCCGTTTCCTTCGGGGTGTAATCACCACTCAGTCCAAATGGCTTGCGCGGCGAAATTAGATCGCTTAAGCGTTTGCCTCCATTTTCATTCTTCGCAAGCACTTTTCGCACGATAGGAATAGCACGACTATCACGAATAAAAATTCCAAACTCATCCAATTGCCTACTTAAGATATATTTTTGTCCATCAAAGAAGTTAGTAACCTCGCATAGACCCTTTGAATCTCTTTCCCACAAGAAATAGCATATACCTCCAGCAATATCTACACCAGGGAAAACACTTGAACTGTTTGGGAAATCTACAAGTTTTCTAATTTGCTGATCCGCAAGCATCTTTGCTCTAAACTCATCTAGACCCTTCCCCCCGGCAAACCACCTTGACGGGATGATCATCGTCAAAAACCGGGGCTGGAGTTTTTTCGCCTGCTCGACAAACTTATGATAGATCGGCGTAGCGCTTCTTCCGTAGCCCCCATCACTCAACTGATACGGCGGATTGCCGATAATAACATCGAATTGCATATTAAAAATCTCCTCCGGTTTATTGGTGTGAATAAATTCGTAGGCGTGGCTTTCCAATTCCGGGCCGCGGTCGTATTCGCTCTGGCTGGCACCGCACCAGATACAGCGCCCGTTTTGCCAGGTATGCTCAATGCGCCGGAAGCGGATGTTTCCCTGTTCATTGGCAAAGCCTTCCACCACCGAGTATGTGCCGTTAGCCGTTTTCGAGCAATAGACCGTGCGGCGGGAGAGCAGCGCCGTGATTTCGGTAATGGCAATGCCGAAGAGCTGCCTGGTGAAGATGTGGTTGATGCGCGCCTGTCGGTCTGGAATGTGTTCCTCCAGCCCAACAAGTAGCCGCCTGGCAATCTCGCGTAAGAAAACGCCCGATTTACAGCAAGGGTCAAGAAAGGTGGCGTTCGGGTCGCGCCAGAGGTCCTGCGGCAGTAGGTCGAGCATCTGATTGACGATGTTGGGTGGGGTGAAGACCTCATCACTACTGAGGTTGGCCAGACACGAAAGCACATCGGGGTTGTAATTGCTAATCGCCATAGGCTTCACTCACCTTGAGGAAATGGACCAAAGGATAACTGCGTGTTTCCGTCGGGACAAAAACCCGCTCGCCCCGGTCGGACACATAGACATTATTTTTTGTAAACAAATCATCCTGCTGAGTAAACTCATTAGGGAAGAGTTCTGCAAAAACAAAATCGCGGCGTTTAATCAGGCTGTTGTGTAATGGGAAAGACCACTCGGCAAAGATAATCTGATGGGTTTCTGGTCCAACCGTCTTTAACTCCAATGCGTCGCCCCAGATGATGTTCTTGGCTAAGATGTAGCGCAGCGTGCGGCGGCAGGCCTCTTTGGTTTTTGCGTTAAACAGCGCGGTGTAGCGTTCATCGGCAATCTCAAACAACTGTTGGCGGCAGGCGATAACGTTGTCTTCCAAAATATCAATACCGTAAATCGCAGAAACTGCCAGCACCATATTACGCTCAAAATCGAGCTGACTCCGCCGGTAGGTCTTTTCCACCACATCTAATTTGCGGCGCAAAATTTCGGTCAAAAAATTTCCTGTGCCGCAAGCCGGCTCCAAAAAGCGCGAATCAATGCGCTCGGTTTCCTGCTTGACCAAATCGAGCATGGCATTCACGATTTCCGGCGGGGTGTACACCTCACCGTAATCTCTTACGCGCTGTTTGGATCTTATTTGGTTTTTCATACTCCTCTGGTTCATCTCTGGGGCTAACATTATTTTTAATTTTTCAATATATGGAGCGATTATATAAATGATAATGGGTGATGTCAAGATTTCTTTAGCTTAAACCTTTGATTTTTATTATCATTTCAATATTGATAGTTTATTGTGCTTGTGAATTATTGTAAATTCCGCTCAATTTCGATCGCCAATTCCGGTTTTAATCGAACACTTTTTGTGTTTTATCGGAATATCTGTTTTATATAAATCAGAGCATGATTCTCCCTCCTGCCTTTTATGATACACTGCCCTTAAAATATACCGGAGGGTGTATAAGTGAAAAAGAAAGGGAGGAAGACATCAATGAAAAAAACTAAAAGAAATTGCCCGGCTGCTATTGGAATGCAACCTTGATATACGTCCTATTGCCAGGGCATGCAATATATCCACTTCAGTAGCTACAACCTATGTGGAGAAGTTTAAAGACCTCGGCGCTACTCATCGAGAAATCTGTGAGATAGATGAAGATATTTCTTATACAATTATAACCGAAAATGTTCTCACTAAAATATATGATTTTGTCTAATAAAATAAAAACAGGTCATATAAAGAAAAGCTCCGTTATAAAGATGCCTTCTAAAAATAATAGTCGTGCCAAATAAATCATTAATAATTATAAAGTGTTATCATTCATACTCCCTGAAAATCCCGTCCAGGACTGCAAATTCACCTCTGAGGACAGTTTGGAGACAGTGTTTTTTGGGGGTTTTTGGATACTACCTCTAATGATTTCAATAAGTTACATGGTGGAGGTGAAGGGGATTGAACCCTCGACCCCCTCGTTGCGAACGAGGTGCTCTCCCGCTGAGCTACACCCCCAAAATATATCATGCAATGCTGTCAGCATAGCCATAAATATCTACCTGCCAACCTTCTTCAGGCATTTCAACCCCGTCGATATAGACCTTTCTACCATCTATAGATACCCTGCCTTTGCCAATGAGATTATGCACAGCAAAGGGATAAATCATCCAGTCCCCTTCTTCCTTTAACGCATCTTGAATTTCTTTTGAAACGGCCTCTAATTCGATATCTAAATTATTTTCTTTTTCTTTTGCCTTTTTGTTAAATTCAGAAAGGCTTTTTATTCCCTCTCTATCAATAAATTTTTTTATATCGTATAATTTTTCATCCCATCTTGATAGTGGAATTGACCTTGACTGGATTAATATGGGACCTCCATCATCACTTTCATCTACAAAAAATACCGTTGATTTTACACTTTTTTCTCCTGCAATAATAGCCTTTGCTGTAGGTCTCCAACCAAGACCTACATATTTCCTTGAATCTCCAGGATGCACATTCAGGATTCTCGGAAAATACCTTTTTGCCATCCAGTCGCCTATCCAGAGGTCATATCCGGCAAGGCAGATTAAATCAGGCTCGCCGTTTAGGTTTTGCTCAACAAGTGTCATCAGGGCCATATCATAGCTATTTCTCTCCACACCGTATCTTGGGACTTTTTCAATACCCCACATCTTTTTGAAATATATCTTAGAGTCTAAAATCACAACAGGGACATTTCTTGCCCTTGCCTTATTTATCCCTGAACAGTTCAAGACATTACTGAATACAATGTGAGGCTTTTTAGGATCACCTTCATAGATTTTATCATAATTTGTCCCTGAACCGGAAACACCACATGCATATATTAACGGTCTATCCCATGGAGTATAAACGGGTTTTCCTTTCAATTTTATCCCCTCATGTTTTTAAGAAACTCTAACAGAATGAAAAAAACATGTCAAACATTACCTTTTACTTTATCACACCAGAGCCTTGCATTTTGAAACATCTTAAGCCACGGTGATGCTCTTAGATTTTTATTCATCTCTTCTGGCATATAGGGCCACTGCCATTTTAAAAATGCCCTTTCAGGGTGAGGCATAATTGCCAAGTGTCTGCCATCTTCTGTGCATAAACCTGTAATGCCATAAGGTGAACCATTGGGATTAAATGGATAACTAAAGGGATGTATATCCGATTCAAAACCATCTTCTATTCCATCGTCATTTACAAAAACAAGGGGGACAAGATTTTTTCTCAACACCTCTTCTAAAATCATGGGATCAGGAAAATAAACCCTTCCTTCACCGTGGGCAACCCAAACACCGAGGATTGAACCTTCCATGCCTTCAAACATAATTGCCGGGCTCTTTTTTATTTTTACAGTTACCCATCTTGATTCAAATCTGCCTGATAGATTCTTTACAAATCTCGGTTGCCTTGTATCTTCTAACCCCTGCCACGGCACCCATCCGAGTAAAGCAAATAACTGACAACCATTGCATACCCCCAGTGAAAATGTATCTGGTCTTCTGTAAAATTCATCAAACATCTCTTTAAGCCTGCTATTAAACCTTATGACTGAGGCCCATCCTTTTGCGCTTTCCGGCACATCGGCATATGAAAACCCGCCCACAGCTACGAGTCCACTGAATTTTTCCAGGGTTATCTTGTTTGAGATGAGATCCGTCATTGTAATATCCCATGGAGAAAATCCAGCATGATAAAAGGCAGATGTCATTTCTCTGTCGCCGTTGCTACCTTCTTCTCTCAGGATTGCCACATTTGGTTTATCGTTTATTTCTATTAAAGCCCTTGGTGTTTCTTCTGGCTCAAAGGTTATTAAATATTTGGGCCCTTTTCTATCGTATATGTTCTTTTTCTCCTGGTCAGCACATTTTGCGTTTGCCTGCAAACGCTCTATCTGATAAGATGTTTCTTCCCATACTGATCTTAGTTTTCGCATATCTCCATGAAGCACTACCTTACCATTATATTCCACAGTAATTTCCTTTTCGATTTTCATTTCACCGATATTAAAAAACTCAATACCATATTCTTTAAGTATGCATTCCACCTTATTTATATCTTCTTTTTTGCATTCCATAACTGCGCCCAATTCTTCTGCAAAAAAACGCTCTATGGGGCTCGAATCCCCCTTCATCCTTATATGGACGCCACAATTACCTGAAAATGCCATCTCAAGGAGTGTAACGATAAGCCCTCCATCGCTTATATCATGGCCTGAAAGTATAAGGTCTTCATAAATAAGTCTCTGAATTGCTGCAAAAGTATTTTTTAAAATGGCTGGATCATCAACATCTGGTGATTTATCACCAATTCTCTTGAACACGCATCCTAAAATGGATCCGCCGAGTCTTGTTTTACCTTTTGCAATATCAATAAATATGAGATTCGTTTTACCGGGTTTTTTTATATCTGGGGTCACCTTTTTTGTTATATCAGGCATAGTTGCATAGGCTGAAATAACAAGCTCTCTTGGTGATTTAACGATCTCATCACCTACCTTTGTTGCCATAGAGAGACTGTCTTTTCCTCCATCCACTGCAATACCTAATTTAATCATCATATCGCTCATGGCCATAACAGCATCGTAGAGCGCTGCACCCTCTCCTGGAAGCTTAGGTGCCCACATCCAGTTAGCAGAACATTTTATATCCTCAATACGTCCAATGTAAGCCCACATGATATTTGTTATTGCTTCACCAACAGACATCCTTGCCCCTGCCTTAGGGTCAACAAGCATCTTGATGGGCTGTTCTCCAATGGAGGTAGCAGCACCAGTTAATCCAAAGTGTGTCTGGGCAATAATTGCCATGTCTGCAACTGTTAGCTGAAGAGGACCGCAGCACTGCTGCTGTGCAATAAGCCCGGTAACGCTTCTGTCCACTTTGTTTGTAAGAAACCTCTTAGAACCAACGGCAAGGTCTTTTAAGACGAGTAATAGTGCCGCTTCTAATGTAATATCATCAGGTAAATTTATTGGTTCAAGCCTTGCATCGATCTTTTTATCTATAAATGTCTTTTGAGGAATATTTCCCAGCACCTTATCAAGATTTAGATTAACAGGTGTAGTATCATCCCTTTCATCGTGAACAATAAATCTGCCATCCCCTGTAACAATACCCAAAATCTCACAGTTTACCTTTTCTCTATTGCAAATTTCCTCAAATTCCTTAATCCTTTCAGGTTCTATTAAAAGACCGCATCTTTCCTGATATTCGGCAATCCATATCTTTAATACTGAAAGCGTGGGGTCTCCCAGTTTAATCCTTCTTATTTCGATCTTTCCCCCTGCCTTTTCCACAAGTTCTTTTAAAACATTGGCAGGCCCCCCTGCACCTTGATCGTGTATGCTTATGATGGGATTTCTCTCACCCATCTCAATGCAAGCCCTAATTACCCTGTTCATCTTCTGTTCCATTTCTGCATCGCCACGCTGGACCGCATTAAAATCTAATTCTTCCTCGTTTTCACCTTGGAGTTTACTCGATGCAGAGCCTCCTCCTATTCCAATACCGTATGCAGGACCCCCAACCTGAACGATGAGCAAGCCTTTTTTTGCCTCACCTTTTTCTATATGTTGCGCATTGATTTGACCTATACCACCAGTAAACATGACCTTTTTAACCCAGCCCCAGCGTTCTCCATTTGATATCCTCTGGTCAAAGGACCTGGTAAAACCGGCAATTATTGGCTCTCCAAACTTATTCCCGTAATCGCTTGCACCGTCACTTGCCTTAATCTCTACTTCAAGATTACTGGCAAGGTTTGATGGATAAGGAAAATCCTTAGTCTCCCAGGGCAATTCATAATCGGGGATGAGTAGATTTCCGGTGCAATAGCCTGCTGTTCCCGCCACAACAAGTCCTCCCCTGCCTGTTGCCTGGACATCCCTTATTCTACCTCCTGTCCCTGTTTCAGCCCCAGGAAAAGGTGCAACGCCTGTGGGAAAATTGTGGGTCTCAGCGGTAAAGATGATATGATAGTGAACCTTTTTTTTCTTAAATGCCGAAGGATAACCAGGTTTTTCTGGTAAAATAGTATAACACTCAAAGCCTCTTATAGCGCTTGAGTTGTCCTTAAAGGCAATTATGCTGTTGCCAGGATTTTTTTTAAGCGTTGATTTAACAATATCCATTAAGGTATAAGGCATTTCTTTCCCATCGATGATCTGTTTACCTTTAAAATACCCATGCCTTGAATGTTCACTGTTGGCATTATCAAGGTCTCTTATTTCTACAATTGTTGGGTTTCTACCTTCCTCTTTTACAAAATAGTTGTAATAAAACAACCTATCCCATTCATCCATGGCAAGGCCTGGCACCTCAAGGAGGGCATCAGGGCCTTTTTCTTTTAGAGGGATTTCGTAAACCTCCTCTTCTTCTGCCTCTGTTTCAAAAGATTCTATGGGAGTGGCGTAGACGCATTCTGTCATGCGGTCGTGGTTTTTCTTTATAAAATCTTCTTTGTCTATCCTTTCATCTGAGAGATATCTTCTTGACCTCTCTATGCGTAACACTTTATCAAGCCCGCAGGTCCTGCATATAGACACGATATTTGTAGAAAATGCTGTGGCAAAATTCATGCGAGGCCCTATCTCAATAACATCGGATTTTTTATTCAGTGCAGAATTTATGGAAATGCTTTCAATAATAAATCCATCTGCTAAAATGTACTTCAATGTAATAAGTTCATCTTCTGTAAGGGGAGAAGAAACGTCTACATTATAACAAAATTCAAAAAAGGGTGTCTTTTTAAGATAAAAACGTAACATCATATATTCTACCTGTTTTTTTATTTCCCTTAGGCTATTTAAGCGCCAATAGTCCTCTTTAACCGTTTTGTGTGAGGATTTTTGCTATTGTTTGCTTAAGTTCTTTGGTATCTGCTGATTTCACAACATATGCGTCTGAGGCCCAGCTTGAAAAATCCTGTCTGAACTCACCATATGCAGAGCATAGTATTACAGGTTGATTTGTGTTTATTTTTTTTATCTCGTTCAAGGTCTGGATGCCGTCTATTCCCGGCATCTTAATATCAAGAACTACAAGGTCGTATGAATTATTTTTGACTTTTTCGATTGCCTCAAAGCCGTTAGATGCAAGGTCAACTGCGTAGCCCTCGTCTTCGAGTTCTTCCTTAAACAGGATTCTTATATTTTCCTCGTCATCTACGATTAAAATTTTTTTATTTTTCATAGCCCTATACCTCACCATTATTTTTATTTTTATTAACAGGCAAGTAAATCTTAAAAGTAACCCCTTTTCCCACAATATTTTCTATCTCTATCCTGCCCCCGATATTTTTTACTATCTTATTGGATATGGCAAGCCCTAATCCTGTGCCCTTTTCTTTAGTTGTAAAAAAAGGATTGAATATATTTTCTATGATGGTGGGGTCTATACCTCCCCCTGTATCACTTATGGATATCATGATCTGCGGATGATTTTCATCGTCTGCAATGTTTTTTGTTTGTATTGTTATCTCACCCTTACCATTCATGGCCTCAAAAGAGTTTAATATCATGTTAATAAATACCTGTTTCATCTGTTGAACATCGCATAGGATAAGTGGGAGCGATGGATCGAGGTCTTTTGTGATCTTTATCCCTTCCCATGAACCATCTGATGTAAAAAGATAAAGAATGTCCTCTATGCAGGCATTTATGTTGCATTCATCTAAAATTGGTGGCGGCTCTTTAACATAATTTAATACATCATTTAAGATGGATTCTAACCTTGCCACCTCACTTACTATTATATTTGCGTATCTATTTTCTGTCTGGCTTAAATTTACCTTTTTTGCAAGCCTTTTTGTAAAACCTCCAATTACCACGAGTGGATTTTTTATCTCGTGGGCAATGTTTGCCATCATCTCTCCGAGGCTTTTAAATTTTTCCTGTTCTATAACCCTTTTCTGTGTTTCGTTTAATTCTTTAATTACTTCTTTGAGTTTTGTACTCAATAGAATATTTTCGAGCCCATTTGCAATATAGTTGGTTATGGTTGTTGTTATATAGAGCATATCCTCATTTTGATAAAAATTTTTACCAGGCTTTAAAAAACCTATTGTAAGCACACCTATTGCTTTGTTTTTTGTCAGTATAGGGGAACTGTATAATGAATAAATTTTTTTTACCTGCAGGTCGTTGTTATCATTATAGTATTCATAGGTTATGGTCTTTTTTTGTTGTATTGCCTGCTTTTCACAATCCTCCACTATTTCTGCCAAGGAACCATTTAAATTGCCATACACAAAACGGTGGCATTCCATTTTTGGAATAGGCCAATCAATATTTATAGAGGCAAACACTGCATTTAATGCCTTTGCAATTGTAAAAACTGTATTTTTTAAAATGGTCTGGGGCTCTAAATTCGTTGTTAAAATTTTACCGAGCTCTGAAAGTGTTACAAGTTCGCTAATCCTCTTTTTTGAATTTATTAGTAAGTCATTTGTCTTTAAAAGCCCTCCTATTTCCCGTGCAATAATTGCTAATAAAATTTTGTCGTTGTCTTTTATCCCTTCCATTGACCTTGAAATAACGACAAGAACCCCGTAAAGAAAACTATCATCTGAAACAGGGATAAATGCAAATGATCGGTAATTATACATTACATCATCAAGCTCATTAAAAAATATACATCCAAATCTCGGCGGGATATCATTGTGGTTAAAATACTGGGGAACCCTTTTTTGGGCCACGGTCCCTATTACACCTTCACCTATGTGACACCTGTATTTGTTCACAATTGGATAAAGCCGGCTTTTCTCATTCGCATAACTGCATGTGAGCCTCTTATCTTTATCTAATTTAAAGACCAAAACCTCTTCAAACTCCATTCTATGCGAGATTATATTAAGTATTGCCTGCATCCTCGAGTTTATCTCAAGGTTGGAATTAGATATTTCGATAATTTCGCCGAGTAACTGTATGGTTTTCATTGTTTAGATTTGCATCGTTCAATTGCTTTTTTATAGAGTCCCATATATTCTTTTGCAGACCTCTCCCACGAATAATCCTCTTTCATACACCTTATCATAAGCGACTGCCATAAATCTTTGTTTTTATACAATTTTATTGCCCTTTTTATGGCATCTAACATTGCTTCTTTTGTATATTCTTTGAATTTAAAGCCTGTGCCTCTATCAGGATTTTCAGTATAGTCAATGATTGTATCGTCAAGACCCCCTACTGCCCTTACAATGGGCACAGTGCCATATTTCAAACTATAAAGCTGATTAAGTCCACATGGTTCGTACTTCGAGGGCATAAGAAACATATCTGCACCTGCCTCTATTAAATGGGCAATCTTATTATCATAGGCAATCTTAACAGCAAAGGAATCTGGAAATTTTTTTGAAAGCTCCTTTAATGTTTCGTGGTACTTTCTTTCACCTGTCCCGAGAACTATGTAATTCACTCCTAATGAAAGCATTTCTTCAATGCCTGACACTATAAGGTCAAAGCCTTTCTGGTCAGCCAACCTTGAAATTGTTGCAATAAGCGGGTAATCTTTATTTTGTTCTATATTAAATTCTTTAAGTAGTGTTTTTTTACATAATAGTTTGTTTTTTAAGTCTCTATAGCTGTATCTCGCAGGAAGTAATTCATCAGTTTCTGGATTCCATTCATCATAATCAATACCATTAATTATACCATATAAGTCATCTTTTCGTGTTCTTAAAACACCATCCAGGCCATAGCCAAATTCAGGTGTTTGAATCTCTTCGCTGTATTTTTTGCTCACCGTATTTATAATATCTGAAAATATTATCCCACCTTTCATAAAATTTATATTACCGAAAAATTCAAGGTAATCAGGAGAAAAATATTCCCAGCCTAAATTTAGTAGATGCATATCATAATGCCAGAAAATACCCTGATAACCAATATTATGAATTGTAAACACTGTGGCAATATCTTTTAATTGGGGGTCATCTTTATAAATTGTCTTTAAAAAAACAGGGGCAAGGGCTGTTTCCCAGTCATTGCAATGTAAAACATCTGGTTTAAACCCTGTCACCTTTATTGCCTCTAAGATGCTTTTTGAAAAAAATATAAACCTCAATGCATTGTCCTGATAGTCACCATCTGGTGTGCTGTACAGGTAATCCCTGTTATAATATTCATCCTGTTCAACAAGATATGCTATAACTCCATCATCATATTCGCTTTCTACTATTTCTGCTTCAACAAAACTCATTGAAATCTGACATTTTATTTTATAATTTTTGTATTTTAATGGAAATCTACTCTCGTCTACCCCCTTATGCTTTGGAAGAATCACCCGTGCGTCTAAATCAAGTTTTTTTAGTGCCTTGGGGAGTGCACCTGTCACATCTGCAAGCCCACCTGTTTTTACAAAAGGATATACCTCGGGCGAAGCTATTAGTATTTTCATTATAAACCCCCTAAACTTCTGTCTCTTTTAAATAAATTGTTGCTTCTTCTGGTGGCGTTGGATTTATATAAAAGCCTGTTCCCCATTCAAAACCTGCCATTTTTGTTAATCTCGGTATAATTTCAATATGCCAATGAAAGTGCGATAGTTCACTTTCATTTTTTGGCGCCATGTGAAATATAAAATTATATGGTGGTGCATTTAAGAGTCTTACATATTTTTTCATCAAAACTGACATGCATTCTGCAAGAAAAAAATAGCTTTCAGATTGGCTGTGGGTAATAAAATTAGATTCATGTTTTTTAGGCAAAATCCATATTTCAAAAGGAAACCTCGATGCAAATGGTGATAAAGCAATAAAGAGTTCATTTTGGTATACAACCCTTTCATTGTCATCTAATTCTTGATTAATCATATCACAAAAAATACACCTGTCTTTGAATTTGTAATAAGTTAGCCCCCCGTTTATCTCTTCTAACACGCGTCTCGGAACAATAGGCAGTGCTATAAGCTGCGAGTGCGAATGGTCAAGGGATGCCCCTGCAACGGAACCGTGGTTTTTAAAAATCATTATATATTTGAATCTCTTATCTTTATATAGGTCAGTAACCCTTTCTTTATATGCAATAAAAATATTCTGAATGGTTTTCAAATCCATATCTGCAATGGTTTCTCCGTGGTTAGGTGTTTCTATTATTACCTCATGTGCCCCTATTCCATTCATTTTATCAAAGATACCTATTCCTTCTTTATCGAGGTCTCCCTCAATCCTCAAGGCAGGGAATTTATTGGGCACAACCCTTGTATGCCATCCTGGACCATTGGGAGATGAACCGGGCGTTCTTATGGCAAAGACCTCTGGGGGGGTCATATATTCATTGCCTGGGCATAAAGGACAGATAGCAGTCTTTGTTGAAGGCGCCTCTTCAATAAAAAAAACCGGTCTTTTGCCCCTCTCTGTGGAAATAATAACCCATCTATCTATTATTGGATCCTTTCTTAATTCAGGCATATCCTCCCCTTTTTATTAGTTTCTTTGACTTCAATGGACACTCATGGTAAGAATACATGGATGATACCCATAAAAGATAATATAAAAACACATTCATTTCCCATTATAACAGCATGCATTATTGTTGTAAATATTTTAATTTTTCTATGGCAAAAAATTACCCTTACTCCTTCTGAAAACGAATTTATAGTCAGATATTACGGGATTATGCCCTACGACTTTTTTATGGCCCTTACTAAAAAACATGAGTTGATACCTTACAACATAATGACAATATTTACATCCATGTTTTTACATGGCGGTTTTTTTCACGTAGGTGGTAATATGCTTTATCTTTTTATTTTTGGAAAATCCGTTGAAGATGCCATAGGCCACAAAAGATTTTTTGTATTTTATTTTTTATCCGGCATAGCTGCTGCTGTCTTTCAACTTTTATATGAGCCAGATTCACAGATACCCATGATAGGGGCAAGCGGAGCAGTTTCAGGTATACTTGGTGCCTACTTGATCCTTTTTCCCTATGCAAAGATAGTAACCATGCTGATTATTCTAATTTTTATCAAGTTTGTTCAATTGCCTGCAATTTTACTCCTTACTTTATGGTTTTTTATGCAGGTGTTATATTCCCATACAGATGGAGTTGCATGGTATGCCCATATAGGTGGTTTTATATTTGGACTACTTGTAATAAAATTATTTGGCAGGAGAAAATTTGTTAAAAGTAAAAGACTTGAAACTTGAAGGAAATGTTTCACGTGAAACAATACAGGGCATTACTCATAAATCCTTATGTCTATGATTTTGCTGCGTACAGCTTCTGGTCTACCCCTCTGGGTTTATTATATATGGGAAGCATATTAAGAAAAAACGGCTTTGAAATATACCTTATAGATTGTCTTCAGGTAATAGAGGGTAAAAGAAAAGAGGACGGTAGAGGCCCGTTTATTAAAGAAAAGGTTGAACCACCTCCACAATTAGCTGGTATAAGAAAAAGATTCAAAAGATATGGCATCTCTAAAGAGGAGCTGATATCAAAACTTGCCAGTATGCCTGAGCCTGAGCTTATACTCATAACCTCCATTATGACCTACTGGTATACGGGCACAAAGGAAGTGCTCGAAACAGTCAGAAATTTATACCCCGGCTCTAAAATCATAGTGGGCGGTATATATCCTACTTTATGTTACGACCATGCGGTTTTAAATTTAAAAAAAGCAGACCTGATTGTAAGGAATAATGAGATTAATCTGCTGTATAATTTTATTGAAAACTCTTTTCCCATTAAACTTTCTTATAAATATCAAGTAAATGATCTTAACTGGCCCCCATATCCATGCTTTGACCTTTATGATAAGCTCCATTTTGTACCCTTACTTACTTCTTTTGGCTGTATCTATAAATGTGCGTACTGTGCAACACCTTTTATGTATCCACAGATTGTAAAAAGAAGTCCAAAAGATGTAATGGAGGAGGTTTATTACTGGCTTGAAAGAAGTGTATCAAAATTTGTGCTCTATGATGACAATTTTCTTTATATGAAAGAAAAATATGCAAAACCAATACTTAAAGCCTTAGGTAATATCAACAAAAAAATAGACATTTATAATCCTAATGCCTTAAACGGTGCTTTAATAGATGATGAAGTGGCAGAACTTTTAAGATTTGCAGGATTTAAAGAGGTAAGGCTGGGGCTCGAAACAACAAATCCGATAGTGCAAAAAGATTTGGGTAATAAAATAGACAAAAAAATTTTTGAAAGGGCAATTGATTGTCTAAAAAAGGCAGGTTTTAAAGGAAAAGGTATAGGCGTCTACATACTTGCTGGACTACCGTTTCAAAAATGGACAGATGTAAAAGACGCTATCGATTATCTTTCTGATCTTGGCGTTAGGGCCCACATAGCAGAATATACACCAATCCCCCATACAAGATTATTTGATGAATATAGTTCGTTCGCCCGGTATCCCATAAAAGAAGACCCTATATATCAGAACAACGCTTTATTCCCCTTTTCCTGGGAAGGCTTCTGTGAGGCGGATCTCATGTTTTTAAAACACTATTTGAGGGAGAAACAAAAAAACCTCGGTTTTTCCGATTAAGATTGCCGGGATAGATAATCCCTGTAACCAAAACTTTTTATTACCTTAATCTCGCCACTTTTTTTAATAACTGCTATATCAGGAAGATTTATACCATTAAAGGTCGTGTTTTTTACTATGGTGTATAGTGCCATGTCTTTAAAAACAATCTTATCTCCCGGTTTTAATGGTTTATCGAAAAAATAGTCGCCAATTATATCCCCTGCCAGACAACTCGGGCCTCCAATCCTGTAATCATGTTGTTTTTTTTCTTCCTCGCTGGAATTTAGAACATAAGGTCTATAAGGCATAAGAAGGACGTCAGGCATATGGGCCTCTGCTGAGGCATCTATAATGGCTATCTTTTTTTTGTTTTCCACAATATCAAGAACTGTGGCTATCAAGACCCCAGCATTTAAAACACTTGCCTCTCCAGGTTCAAGATATACCTGGACTTTAAAATCCCTTTTAAAATCTCTAATCAAACTTATGAGAAGTTCAATGTCATAATCATCTCTTGTGATATGATGACCTCCGCCAAAATTCACCCATTTTAGATTTTTGTTTTTCATTAAAAAAGGACCGAACAGCTTTTTAAAAGAATCCAAAACCCTTTCCAATGAATCGGCATTTTGTTCACAAAGGGCATGAAAATGTAACCCATCGATTATATGTGAAAACTTATTGTATTGTTTTTTAAAAATTTCGTAGATTATGCCGAGCCTTGAATAAGGTGCGCAAGGGTTATATATTTCAACCTTTATATCTGAATATCCTGGATTAACCCTTATGCCTACACCTTTGCCTTTTTCTTTTGCTAAATTACCGAAATTTTCTAATTGGTAAAATGAGTTAAAGATAAGCACATCAGAATATCGAATTATATCTTCCATATCTTCATGTTTGTATGCTGCACCAAATGTATGAACTTCTTTTTTAAACTTTTCAAATCCAAGCCTTGCCTCATTTAATCCACTTGCACAAACACCGTCTAAGTATTTTCTCATTATGGGAAATGTAGCAAATGTTGCATATGCCTTTAAGGCGTGTAAGATCTTACATCCCGTTCGGTCTTTTACGTATCTTAAGACCTTCATGTTTTCTTCGACGAGCGTTTCGTCTATTAAATAAACAGGGGTGTTTATATTCGCTGAAGCGATTTCTAAAAATTTCTTATGGTGCTCATCGAAAATCTTTTGTTTTGAGGTTTTAATAATGTTTGTCAGGCATTCTAATGCCTTTGCATCGAGTTGTTCTAAAATTTCTTTTCTTTTTTTATCTGAAAGTGCAAAAAAGTCTGTCAAAAAAGATGCATCTTTTTCTATTATTCTTTTATAAACACAATGCGCTTTACCTTTTAAATCCATTGAAAATTTAGAATTTTTCTGGCAGTGGTTCGTGTTCAACTATATGCCAGGGAAGGCCATATATATTTAGCGCCTCCATAAAAGGATCGGGGTCAAATTGTTCCATATTAAATACACCTTCTCCCGTCCATGTATTTGTAAATAACATCATAGCACCAATCATGGCCGGCACACCGGTTGTATAGGCTATTGCCTGGGTCCCTGTTTCTATATACGCCTTCTCATGGTCACACACATTGTAAATGTATCGGGTGATGACCTTTCCATCTTTTATCCCGGTCATGATATTACCGATTACAGTTTTACCTTTATAGTTCTTTCCAAGGGATGATGGTTCAGGTAGCAGTTTTTTCAAAAATTTAACAGGCACAACCCTTGCCCCTTCGTATTCTACTTCATCGATTCTCGTCATACCGATATTATGTAATACCCTTATGTGCGTCAGATAATTTTCTGAAAATGTCATCCAGAACCTTGCCCTTTTTAGACCCTTTACATGTTTTACAAGGGATTCAAGTTCTTCGTGGTATAAAAGGTAACTCTCCCTCTCTCCTACTTCTGGATAATGGAACTTAAAATGGATGGATTTTTCATCCATAATCGGTGGGGTCTCAATCCATTTTCCCTCTTCCCAGTGTCTAACAACCTGTGTAACCTCTCTTATATTTATTTCCGGGTTAAAATTCGTTGCAAAGGGTTGTCCATGACTACCTGCATTGCAGTCGAGTATATCTAAGTAGTGTATCTCATCAAACAGATGTTTCTGTGCGTATGCTACAAATACATTCGTTACGCCCGGGTCAAAACCAGAGCCAAGTAAGGCCATTATTCCTCTTTTTTTAAACCTATCGTGAAAGGCAAGTTGTTGGGCATATTCAAAATGTGGATTGTCAGGGCTTTCATAATTTGCAGTATCAATATAATGGACACCTGTTTCAACACAGGCCTCCATTATATGTAAATTTTGATAAGGTAGGGCAAGATGAAGTACAAGATACGGCTTAAAATCTTCTATGAGCTTTATAAGATCTGGCACATTATCTGCATCTATTTGGGCAATCTTTATATCCCTTCCATATCGCTTTTTTATATCCTTTTTTATAGCCTCACACTTTGTGATGGTTCTGCTTGCAATCATTATATCTTTAAAAATATGAGGTAACTGAGCGCATTTATGGGCAGCAACCGTTGCAACACCTCCTGCCCCTATAATCAAAATTTTCCCTTTATTTTTTTCTGTCTCCATAATCCTCCTCCGTTAAACCGAGCCGTAGTTTAAAATCATTATCATCTCCCTAATCACTTTTGCCGCACAGATAGAAGAAACAAATGTTGCATCATAATCAGGAGAAAGCTCAACCACATCTGCTCCAATGATATGCATTTTAGATAACGTCTTGAAATAAGAGATTATCTCTGGAAAAAACAATCCTCCAGGTTCAGGGGTTGTAACGCCAGGGACAAGGGATGGGTCGAATACATCCATGTCAAATGTTATATACACTGGTTCATTGTTTTTAATTTTATCTAATAATTCGTTGGGGTGCGTTATAATGCGTGCCTTTTGAAATTCCTCTTTAGTCCCTGACCTTATTCCAATCTGGTAAATATCGGCAAGACCTAACTCTTTAATCCTTTTTAAGACAGTAGCATGGGACAACCTCTGCCCTTCATACTCATCTCTTAAATCACAGTGGGCATCAAAGTGGATTAAATGGATGTGATTATAGACGTCTTTTAAGGCCTTAATAATGGGCAGGGTTATTAAATGCTCACCGCCTATTATAATAAATCTTTTGTTTTGACCTATGATTTCACTTACAGCCTTTTCGATTAATTCCAGTGACAGCAAAAGATTACCCTGGGGTAAATCAAGATTCCCATTATCTACAAAATAATTTTCATCGAGGTCTAATTTTAAATATGGACTGTATGTTTCAATGGTCCATGATGCCTTTCTTATGCTATCTGGAGCAAACTTTGTTCCTCCGCGGAAAGAAGAGGTTTCATCTAAGGGACAACCGAGAAGTTCAATGGGTGCATCTTGTAAAACATCTTTTGATCCCATAAATCTACTGTATAGAACCGTTCTCATGGTCAACCATTAAAAAATACTTTTTTTTTGGATTTGTAATTATAATTAAAATAAAATTTAAATCCTGGTGCTAAAGTAAGGGCACTATAAGATTAATCCCATAAAACTACACCGGCAAACACAGCACCTATTTTTAATACTTTATGGGTTGCTGATTTTGCTACTATCTCTTTTATTGCCCTGTTTCTAAGCTTCATGCCTTCTTCAACCATTCTTTTTACCTGTATAACGACCTTGTCCTCATCATCGTTAGCAGAATATTCCATAATAAGACCTGCGCTATCTTTATCTTTAGGTATACCTATTGCCACAGCTGCAGATATAATTTCACCGGGGACATCACTTCTAAACGATGCATAGGCCACAGGCACAAGGGCACCCTGTGGCATTGGAACTGGAGGAGGATTTATCTCAACACATCCAGGGGGAAGGATGCTACTCATCTTCACCAGGTTTGTATCGCCTACACCAGATGCTATAAGGGCACCATCAAATGCATTAAGAAGAGAATATCCTTCTGAAGAACCGCTAACAAGAAAAAATTTAGTGGGTGTTTTTATTATCAATTTGCGCACCTCCCGAATTTTAATTTGTTGTCGATACTGCTATCGTCTCAACGTGACCTTGCATACTTTTAAACACCATACATCAAAAATTAGGTGGAGAAGATACCCATAAAACATGAGCCTTATTTTTCCGCCTGTTGGCAATATAATGTTTTTTTGTTGCCTTAAAATAAAAACACTCGCCTTTTTTCAACTTATACACCTTGCCTCCAAACACTAACTCAATACTTCCGCCTAAAACAAAGCCGAATTCTTCTCCTTCATGGGGCTCTTCTTCCGGTGTTTTTTCACCAGCATTCAGCTCGAGTAGAGCCGGATCCATCTGTCTATTCTGTGCAGCAGGCACCAGAATTTGAAAAGCCCTTACATTGTCTATTTCAAGGTCAACCCTGTCTTTAAGTTTAAAAACAATTTTTTCATCAAAAGCGCCGTTAAAAAACGTTGACGGTTTTTCATCCAATGCATCGAGTATACCTATAAGACTCTCAACGGACAGAGATGTTAGGTTTCGCTCTATCTGTGATATAAAACCCTTTGTCAGTCCCGCCCTAATGGCAAGCTCTTCCTGTGTTAGGGACTTGGCCTGCCTTAGCATTTTAATCCTTTCACCTATGCTTGCACCGTCTATTTTCATAATAACACTTTAAGCTTACCAAAAGTTTACGTTATTAAACTAATAAAATATATTTTTGTCAAGTAAAATTTTATTTAACTTTCAAGCTTAGTATGTTAAACTCAAATTGAGGTGAGACAATGCTTTTTAAAGATATTGTAGTTAAGTTTTTAAAAGAAAAAAAAATCAATGATATCTTCTACTTACCAGGGATACACACCGTTTCCCTAAATGAATCTTTTATCAAATACGGTATAAATGTTTATACGGGAAGGCATGAATCAGACCTCATGTATATGGCCGATGGTTACACAAGAAGAACAAATAAGACAGGCGTTGTCTTTGTCACTCCTGGTCCAGGTCTTGGAAATATTGTATCGGGATGTATGGAGGCATTTGGAGACAATTCTTCGATCCTTGTATTTCATATAGATACAAAAAGGCAGGAGCACGGAAAGGGTATCCTCCACGAATTAAAAGAACCGGAAAACATTTTCAAATATTTTATAAAAAAAAGTTTTTATATATCAAGGATAGATGAGATTTTGCCTAAGCTAAATGCAGCCTTTAAGGAGACAACTACTGAAAGAAAAGGACCTGTCTTGATATCTATTCCCTTTGTCTTTCTTGATAAAGAACTGCCTTTAACTGAGAATTTACTTAAAGATCAAATTATAGAAACACATCAAAGAAGTCCAAATTTTTTTCCCGATGATGCCATTGAAAGGATAGAAGGTATATTAAAGTCCAGACATAAACCTGTTATTATTGCAGGGAAGTCTTTGATGTTAGAGGAGGCCAGGAATATCATTCATGATATGTGTATGCACTCATCCATACCCTTTTTAACCACAACAAGCGGTAAGGGGATTGTGGATGAAAGACAACCCTATGCCTTTGGAAACATCATTAAAAAAGGTCTTATAAACAATATGATAAAAGATGCGGATATTGTTATAGCTATCGGAACAAGGCTAAGGGATGTGGATGCAAAAAGAAGGGGAGTAAAGATAAGAGAGCTTATACATATAGATATAGACGATACATGGTTCGGAAAGAACTACGAAACACTTATTGCATTATCAGGGGATTTATTAGATTTTCTTAAAAAATTAAAGGAAATAACCAAAAAAAGGCGATTTGATTGGGATTTGACCCTTCTTAAAAACATGGAGGAAACAGAAGAAGGTATGTTAATGAAAATGGCTATGGGCTACAAGGCTATAAAAATCATAAGGGATTCAATACCCCATGAAACAGTAACAGTATGGGACCTGAATCTTATATCCTACTGGGCAGAATATTATTTTCCTGTTTATGAACAAAGGGCCTTTTTTATGCCGAGAGGTATTTCGCCTATTTTTTATGGGCTCCCGGCAGGAATTGGTGCAAAGATAGGCTCTTTTGAGACTCCTTGTCTTGTTGTATGTGGCGACGGCGGCATATTACCCACCTTATGTGAACTTTCCTTTATAAAAAATTATAATATCCCTTTAGTTATTATTGTGTATAATAACAATAGCTTTGGAATTCTCGAGGATGCAATACAAAAAAGATATAATTTAATGGGCTTAATGACCCTTACAAATCCAGATTTTGTAAAACTGGCAAACACATTCGGAATAAAGGGCAAGAAAACAAATACACTGCAAGGATTGAAGAAAATCCTTTTAAACATTGACTGGCATGAACCGTATCTTATAGAGTTTTCCTATTCAATTTTTCCAACACCATGGGATATTTAATTTATGAGGTGAAGAATGGAAAAAATAAAAACACTCAGAGGGTTCAGAGATATTTATGGAGAAGAAGTAGAAAAATTAAGGCTCATTGAAACAACATCCCGTAAATACTTCGAGCTTTTTGGATATAGGGAGATTATTATTCCCGTTCTCGAAAATACAGGCCTATTCATCAGAAGTATTGGCGACACAACAGACATTGTTGAAAAGGAGATGTTTACATTCAAGGATTTAAGCGGTGAATCGGTAACATTGAGACCTGAGGCCACGGCAGGGATTGTAAGGGCCTATCTTGAAACAGGAATGTTTGCAAAGGAAAGGGTAAGCAAATTATTTTCTATTGGCCCCATGTTCAGACACGAAAGGCCGCAAAAGGGCAGATACAGAGAATTCAGACAAATAGACGTTGAGGTCTTTGGTATAGATGACCCAATGATAGATGCCGAACTCATCTGGATGACCTCTTTTATCTTAAAAGAGATAGGCTTAGAGAAATATGCTATAGAAGTAAACAGTGTTGGTTGTCCTGTTTGCAGGACAAATTTTAAAAATATCATCGTAGATTACTTTGAGGCAAAAGAAGAAAATCTTTGCGATGATTGTAAAAGAAGATTACGCAAAAACCCTTTAAGGATATTCGACTGTAAAAATAAACAATGTAAAGAGATAGGTGCAGCCTCACCTGTGCTCTTTGATAATCTCTGCGATTCCTGCAAAATACATTTTTATGGATTTCTCGAATACCTAAATACATTAAAACTCAATGTAAGTATAAACAAAAGACTTGTAAGGGGCCTTGATTACTATACAAGGACTGTTTTTGAATTCATTTCTAATGAATTGGGTGCCCAGAATGCATTTCTGGCAGGGGGTAGATATAATAATCTCGTTGAGGCTATGGGAGGACCCAATGTGCCTGGAATAGGATTTGCCATAGGCATGGAAAGGCTCGCCATGCTCATCGATAAAACTGTAAAAAAGGCAACTCCTCAATTCTTTTTTGCATACTTAGGTGATAGGGCAAAGGCATTCATAATACCTTTTATGGAACGATTTATCGAGAAAAATCTGAAATTATCATATCTTCCTCAGGCAAAGTCCCTTAAATCCCAGATGAGGTATGCCGATGCAATTAAAGCAGACTATGTGTTGATACTCGGGGATGATGAGATTGAAAAAAATATTATTGTAGTAAGAGATATGGCAAAGGGGAACCAGTTTAATATTCCCCTTGACAACTTGGCATTAATACAGAACTTATCGGCTTTTCTTGAAAAATAACCATCTATATGCAAAATAAGTAAAAATAAAGGCAAGAAAGAATCTTGTAACCACAAGTATTATGCCGTTTGCGCCGATTACCACAAAGATGAGCGTGTCTTCTATAATGGCATGGCAAATGGAAAGGAAAAGCATTATCAAAAATGCCTCTCTTTTATCCATGTTCGAAGACCTTATGGAGTGGATTATAACCCCGGCACCATAAGTAAGGCCTATTATCACCCCTGTGACAAGAGGAACAAGACCATTTGAGGATATCCCAAAAATTTTCCATTTTTTTTCTTCCAAAGTTTGCTGTCTGTGCTTTAAAAATTCATAAGAAATCGTTAAAGGTAATATAATCAATAAAAGCTGTCCAGTAAGTATTGCAGAATTTTTAAGGGCCGCTAAAATAATGTCCATATGAGATTTAGACCTGCTCCTGCCAAAAGGCTAAGTAAAATCCTCAAGCAAAAAAGCATCCAGCTACTCACACCGGTCTTCTGCGTAACCGGGGTTTCTACAGAAAGACTATGGGATATACCAAGAATCAACGCCACGATTGTAACATCCTTTGTGGAAAGATTAAGGGGTGATAGCACTGCTATAGCCGCATATAGATTTATTGTATAACCTGCTATTATGCTGATTGCTGCCTCACCGGGAAGGCCGAAATACTTCATAAACGGCTTGAAAAAATCACCAATAACACGAATTACCCCAAAATGTTTAACAAGTTCTATGATAATATAACAGGGAACAATAACCTTTACCATAAGAAGGATAACAGAAAATCCATTGAATAGACCATTTTTCAAATTATTTAAAATAAAGTTTCTTTGTTTTTCCTTCAACATTAGACCTGAAACCTCAAATAGATTAATTACCGTATTCCATCCCAAACATAATAAGGTGGGCAAATCCTGTATATTTTCCGTTCATGTCTTTCATATGTGACCTTGTATTATTAAAAAAAGTTGCCTGATATCCCATATTAAAACCAAAGCGGCTTTTTTTATAAGAGTAACCTGCAGTAAAAATATGACGTGTGCTATCAGGCAACTCAGGACCCAGTGTCCTTTTTGGTATGGGTGTCCTATCGAGCATGTAGCCAGTGCTTATTTCAGCCGTATTATTTATTTTATAATTTACACCTAAAGCCCACGTGATTGTATTGCGCCAGTCTTTGTAAAAAAATCCGTCTGCCATACCATTATCCGATTTTATCCTGTAGCTATTCATTGAAGACCATCCAGTAAATAAGATGTCAGATTCAATGACAAAATTATTTATTTTTTTTGCAATACCTGTTACAAATAAAAAGGGTAGTGTCAATTTTGTGGTAGCACCGGTCTGATTTGATATCAAAGGTGCAGGCAAATAGAATTTTGCCTTTCCATTGTATTTTATATTCACAGGGCTTCTATAAGTAAAAGAAAGAGAATAGTCTTTTGGAAATTTTATTAATGCTGCCAGGTTATACCCTATACCATCTCCATCACCGGAAAGCCTTGATATGCCATCTATTAAAGGAAAAAGGTTTAGGGCACTTTTAAATGTAACAGAACTTTTTACATAAAATAAGCCGCCACCTATTGATAAATTATCATTCACCTTTCTGGAAATTACCGGATTGATAAATGTGGTCTTTATCTCAGCAAAGATAATATTGTATCTTCCTGACCAATTGTTAGACCACTCTGTTGATAGCCCAAATAATGAATAAACGCCTATTCCAAAACCAGTATAAATATCTGAATATTTAGAATAAATATGGGGTATGTGATGTGCCCTTGTCTTTGTCTCATAGCCTTTGTTTGATACAGGGTCTTTATACGTAATCTCTGGATAAATCATGATATCTCCAGACAAAACGCTAAATCCATTTTTTTCTGTCATTAAAGCAGGGTTATAAAAAACACAGGAAGGATTATCTATTGAAGCGCTTACTGCCATACCCATGCTGTTTGCTTTTATGTCCTGATTGTATATAAGAAAAGCAGCACCGAATACATTTGATAATAAAGAACAGGACAAAATTATAAAAAATAAGATTATTAAAACTATTCTCATTTTGTCTATTTTTTATATATTCTTATTTACAACAAATTAATAAATTTATAAATATAATTTACAAGATAACCTAAAATTCAGATATGGCCGTTGAAGTAGGAAATTTTTGCAATCATAAAAGTAATGTAATTAACAAATAAGCATAGGCATAATATATAGAAAAGTACTTACCTTTAAAAATTATTTGAAAAAGGAAACAGGCAGAGGAAATAAAAAAATTTAATTTTAAAAAAAATTTAATTTACATATGTAATTTATTGTATTATATATTGTTAAAAAGTATTAAACTATTATACAAGTTAAGAAAATACGAAAGGAGGTGAAAAAGGATGAAGAAACTTTTGGTTTATGCCATAGCAATTACTTTCTTCTCGAGCTTTGTACTAATAGGCTGTGGACCAAAGTCTGAGCCGCCAAAGACAGAGCCTCCAAAGACAGAGGCACCAAAACCGGCTGAAGAGGCAAAACCGGCAGCACCGGCTCCAGAAAAGGCAGCACCAGCTCCAGAGAAGGCAGCACCAGCTCCAGAAAAAAAGTAATGGTAGAAAAGATAGGACATGTCCTTTTATAGGGCATGTCCTTGAAATTTCAGAAAGGGGTAGAAATATGAAAACAAAGTTTTTTGGATTAATTTTACTGACATTATTAATTGGTATTTTTTTAACTTACGGTTGCTCTCAGCAGGTTGTTAAAAGTGAGGTGGAAAAGCCAAAGGCACCTGAAGTTCAGCAAGTAGTTCCAAAGGCTGAAGAAGTGAAAAAAGAAGAGCCAAAAAAAGAAGCCCCAAAAGTAACCCCAGTAGCAAAAGCAGAGCTTAAAGACATTTTCTTTGATTTTGACAAATATAACATAAGACCCGGGGATGCAGAGATACTTAAAAATAACTTAGAGTGGTTTAAGCAAAATCCTGGAAAGAAGGTGCGGATTGAAGGCCATTGCGATGAAAGGGGCACGGTAGAATATAACCTCGTATTAGGTCAAAAGAGGGCAGACTCAGCAAAGAATTACCTTATAAATCTCGGTGTTGATGGAAAGCTGCTTGAAACAGTAAGTTATGGAAAGGAAAGACCCTTTGATCCAGGACACAACGAAGAGGCCTGGGCAAAAAATAGAAGGGCACACTTTCTTATTTTAAAATAGGCAATGAAAGAAAAGGAGGGTAGAAAAAATGCCCTCCCCTTCATCTGTGACATTGAAGAGTTAAAAAAAAGGCTTAGCCTTAGCGAAAAAAAAGCCAAAGAAATCGAAGAGACTGCAAGGGTATATCCCTTTAGGATACCTGAATTCTATCTAAACCTCATAGAAAAAGAAAAACCTGCCTGCCCTATAAAAAAACAATGCATACCAGATATAAAAGAACTCTCTAAAATAGGGGATGTGGATCCGCTGATAGAAGAAAAATATTCTATAACACCTTCATTTATTAAAAAATATCCAGGCAGGGGCGTATTTTTATCTGGCACCCAATGTGCCATGTTCTGTAGATTCTGTAATAGAAAAAGACTGATAGGGAAAGACCATAATATAAAAGAATCACACAAAGAAACTTTTAATTATTTAGAAAAAGATAAAACAATCAAAGAGGTAATCATTTCTGGCGGGGATCCATTGACGCTTCCCCTTGATGAGTTTGATTATATATTAATGCGTTTAGCACGCATCCCCCATATAAAGATCTTAAGGATAAGCACTCGAATGCCCGTTGTATACCCAGATGGAATAGACAAAAGGCTTATTGATTCCATAAAAGCAATATCACCCCTTTATTTTATAATACATATAAACCATCCAAAGGAAATTACAGAAGAATTTTCCGAAATCGTAAAAAAGCTGAGAAACGCAGGCTGTATCTTATTAAGCCATACAGTACTATTAAGGGGTGTAAATGACTGCCCATTCATATTAAAAAATTTGTTTGAAGGCCTTATCATGCTCGGCGTGAAACCTTATTACCTTTTTCAGGTGGATGAGGTAAAGGGCGTGGCCCATTTTAAAGTAGGTCTTAAAAAAGGCATAGAGATCATGAAGTTATTGAGAAGGGAGTTATCTGGTATAGCATTACCCACATATGTCATTGACATAACAGGAGGTGCAGGAAAGATTCCTGTTGATTATAGCTATATAAAAAAAAGGTCTGGCAAAAAATTGTTAATAGAAGATTTATACGGTAATATTGGCCATTATACAGATGACGGCAAAAGAAGTATCTGTTCTGGATGCAACATCTGCGGCAAAAAAAGGAACTTTAAAGGTTGAAAAAACCTTATTTTTATTATAAAAAAAGACATGGCAATCTTGGAGATCAAGACATATCCTGACCCGATTTTAAGAGAGCAAGCAAAACCAATAGAACATATAACAGAAGAAATAAAAAGGCTTTCTACAGATATGATAGAGACAATGAGGCTTGCGAGGGGAGCAGGACTTGCGGCAAATCAAATAGGGATTCCCATAAGACTTATAGTGATAGAGTTGAAAGGAAAAAAAGGCGATAAAGCAATGGCAATAATAAATCCTGAAATTGTCCTTGCAGAATCAGAAGAGATTGCAGAAGAGGGCTGTTTAAGTGTGCCAGGTTTCTATGAATTTATAAAAAGGGCAAAAAAGGTATATGTAAAAGGTATTGACATTGAAGGCAAATTGTTTGAGACAGAATGTGAGGGATACCTTGCAAGGGCATTTCAACATGAAATTGACCATCTAAATGGGAAGCTTTTTATAGATTACTTAAGTCCTGTGAAAAGGAACATCTTTAAAAAGAAATATTTAAAAAAAATTAGATGAACATCGTTTTTTTCACTACATCTAAATTTTCACTGCCTTCTTTTTATGCGATTCTCGATTCAATAAAATGCGTTGTAACAAAGAAACCCAAACCAAAAGGCAGAGGTTATATGCTCGAAGACAGTGAAATAAAAAAGGAAGCAGAGAAACATTCAATACCAGTTTTAGAAATAGATTCCTTTAAAGATCCTTCTGTTTTTTCCATTTATGAATTTGAACCCCATTTATTTGTCGTTGTTTCTTTTGGGCTCATTATCCCCAAGAAGATTCTTGATGCTCCTTCCATTGGTGCCATCAATGTGCATCCTTCTTTACTGCCAGCTTATAGAGGGCCATCACCTATTCAATGGGCAATTCTAAAGGGCGAAGAAAAAACAGGTATAACTATAATAAAAATGAATGAGTTCATGGATGCAGGGGGAATCGTATATCAGGAAATGGTTGCTATAGATGAAAAAGATGATGCCATAACCCTTTCAGAAAAATTATCAAAAAGATCAGCAGAGTTGTTACCTCCCTTAATTAACCGCATTGAGTATGAAGGTAAAATCGATGCAATAGAACAGGACCATAGCCTTGCCACTTATACACCTTTAATAAAAAAGGAGATGGGTCACATAAACTGGGATTCACCTGCCCATGAAATAAAAAACATGGTGAGGGCGTTCATTCAATGGCCTGTGGCCTATACATTTATTGACGGAAAAATGCTTAAAATTTATAGATGTGAAATTGAAGATATAAAAACGGAAAAAGAACCTGGAACAATAATAAATATTAATAAAAAGGGAATATTTGTTACAGCAAAAGATGGTATTTTGGTATTAAGGGAGGTCCAGCTTGAAGGAAAAAAGAGAATGGATGCGTATAGTTTTGCCATGGGTTACAGGAATCTTATTGGTAAGAATTTAAATTTTTATTGACTTGTGTTCTCTTAAAATCTATTATCATTTATTATGTTTAGGCTGAAAAGATATACTTTTATTGTAAAATACTTAATTTTTTTGATAATATTTGGTATTGGCTGCTCAACCCATGTTGTGGCCATAAAGGATAGTCCACAGGATTTTCAAGCACACCAAGAGATAAAAAGAGATTTACAAAACTCAATTTCAATGAAAGAAAAACATCCTGGGGAGATAAAAAATGACATTATATTCTCAAGAGATTTTAATCAGAATTCAGACGAAGATGATGATGTTTCAGCACTTTTAAAGCCAGATGAATACAGAGACTTTGATATTCCCATAGTATTTAACGAAGCAGTAGAATATTATATCCAATACTTTACAACAGAAAAAAGAAAGGTATTTTCTAACTGGCTAAGGCGTGCCCGTTATTATGTGCCTATAATGAGAGAAATCCTCCGGGAAAACAATTTACCTGAAGATATGGTTTATCTTGCCATGATAGAAAGCGGGTTTAATACAAAGGCATATTCACCAAAAAAGGCATGTGGGCCCTGGCAGTTTATCTATGCAACTGGTGAAAGATACGGTTTAAAGGTAAATTTCTGGGTTGATGAAAGGCGTGACCCTGAAAAGTCTACTGTTGCAGCAGCAAAATACTTAAGGGATCTTTTTAACCAATTTGGTTGTTGGTACCTTGCTGCAGCTGGATATAATGCAGGGGAAGGGAGAATTGAAAGGGCAATAAACAAACATAATACAAACGATTTCTGGGAACTCATCAAGTATAATACACTGCCAAAGGAAACAAGGGAATACATACCCAAATTGATAGCTGCTGCAATTATTGCAAAAAATCCTGAAAAATACGGTTTTGGAAATATGGAATACGAAGAACCAATAAAATTTAAAACAGTTAAGGTTCCACCGGCTACCCCCCTCTCATGTATTTCAAAGGCAGCCAATATGGGTATTGAAACAGTGAAATCTTACAATCCTGAGATATTAAGGGGTATTACCCCTCCTGATGAACACCATTACATGATTAAACTCCCTGAAGATATAAATATTCAATCCTTCCATGAACACCTTGCTTTAGCATTAAAAGAAAGAAGATTAATAAAAGGTATGGCAAAATACACTGTAAGGAAAAACGATACAGTAGCTAAAATTACAAAGAGATACGGTGCAAGCTACGAAGACCTGGTTCTTGTAAACAGCATGGATGGTAATCTAAAAATAAAAAAGGGCATGGTATTATATATCCCGAGGTATAAAGATGGGGAACCAAAGAAAACCATGCTCGCAGAAGCCCCAAAAAGTTCTGCCTTTAAAGAAAAAACACAAAGTAACAAAAAAATTAATAATCTAACATCAAATATCCATATCGTAAAAAAAGGTGAGACCTTAAGCTCCATATCGAAAAAATACGGCATTGACAAAAAGATAATCATGGAGGCAAATAACCTGAAAAATGAAAAGATATTTGCAGATATGAAGCTTAAACTCGTAAAACACACAGGCTCACAAAAACCGATTAAACAAAAATATAATATCCATATCGTAAAAAAAGGTGAGACCTTAAGCTCCATATCGAAAAAATACAACATAGAGGTTGAAAAATTAATCTCATTGAATAAATTAAAGACAAGCAAACTTTATCCAAACATGCGACTTAAAATCATCTCAGAAGAAGGATAGACAAAATTTTTAATAGTGATACTCATATACCCACCCATCTCAATACCAACTGAGCCGCCTATTGGAATAGCAAATCTATCAGGTGCATTAAAAAAACATTCTATATCCCATGAAATAGTGGATTTGAACATAGAAGGAATATACTGGCTTCTAAACAACGCATACCCTTCCGAAGACATATGGTCTAAAAGGGCAATAAAAAATATGGAAAAAAACATACAAAACATAAAAAACGGTGCTTTATTTAAAAACATATCAAGATACAAAAAGGCGGTGTATGAAATAAATCGAATATTAGAGATATATGCACTAAAAAAAGGTATAAAGATTACACTTTCAGACTATACTGACAAAAATCTTTCCCCATTAAGAAGTAAAGATTTGATAGATTCAGCAAAAAATTTTAAAGAAAATCCTTTTTATAACTTTTTTTCCGAAAGACTGTCATTCCTTTTATCATCAAACTCTCCAGATTTTATCGGGCTTTCTATAAATTATCTAAGTCAGGCCCTTTGCGCCTTTGCAATTATTGGTTTTTTAAAATCTAATTATCGTCATATAAAAATCGTTGTTGGTGGAGGGCTTATTAATTCATGGGTAAAAAGGGGGATGAAAAAAGATTTATTCAACGGGCTTATTGACCATATAGTAGCAGGACAGGGAGAATCGCATCTTCTTTCACTATTGAATGTTAAACCACTACACCATTCAGTTTATGAACCTAATTATGAAAGATTTAAAAAAGAGTTATATTTATCCTATGGGTTTGTCTTGCCTTACAGCACATCTACAGGTTGCTACTGGGCAAGGTGTTCTTTTTGTCCTGAAAGGGCAGAAGGCAATGTCTATATTCAGAAAAAGCCAGAGGTTATAGCCCAGAAATTAACAAGGATTGTAAACGAGACAAAACCATCCCTGATTCACATAACAGACAACGCAATACACCCCTATGTCCTTGATGCTATCATAAAAAATCCTCCTTGTGCCTTATGGTATGGCTTTGTGAGGATAAACAAGGAAATGGAGGATCTCGATTACTGTATAAAACTAAAACAATCGGGTTGCGTGATGCTGAAAATCGGTATTGAGTCAGCAGATCAAGATGTCCTAAGGAGGATGAAAAAGGGGCTAAATATTGAAACAGTAAAAAAGGTGCTAAAAAATTTAAAAATTGCAGGTATAGGCACATATATTTATCTATTGTTTGGGACACCCTTTGAAACAGATAAATCGCATAAGAAGACTATGGATTTTGTTATTGAGCACCATGACCTCATAGATTTTATGAACATCGCCATATTCAATATGCCTATTAATACACCCGATAACAGGGATATAATTTTTAAAAGCTTCTATGAAGGAGACCTCTCATTATACATGGACTTTGAACATCCCAAGGGCTTGAATAGATTGTATGTGAGAAGATTCATAGAAAAAACTTTTAAAAAACAGACTGAGATTAAAACCATAATAGACAGACAGCCACCTTTTTTTACTTCAAATCATGCACCTTTTTTTGTTATGGCCAAAAGTTAGTTGAAAAATATTCAGATATATTGCTTAATATATACACTTTAAAAATTTAAAAAGATTAAGCAATCTATGAGAATACCAATTTCTGTTTATATGATTACCTTCAACAATGCTATAACTGTTGAAAGGGCGCTAAAAAGCATAAAAGACTGGGCAGACGAAATTGTTGTAGTTGATTCCCATAGCACAGACGGCACACAGGAGATTGTCAAAAATTATACAGATTGCCTGTATCAATTTGATACTAAAAATTTAAGGGAGAAATATCAATATGCCCAAGATATGTGTAAAAACGACTGGGTAATGTTTATAGATGCCGACGAGTGGCTCACAGAAGAGATAAAAAAGGAAATAGCCAGCATTATTTCAACAAAAACAGATTATGCAGGCTATGTAGTAAACAGAAAAAATATCTATCTTGGCAAGGAGATAAAATATGGAGGCTGGTATCCTGATTATGAAATAAGATTGTACAAAAAAGATAAAGGATTTTGGAAGGGTGGCATCCACGCAAAGGTATTTGTAGATGGAAAAATAGGAAGATTAAAAAATCATTATTTACATACCCCCTATTTAGATTCCTCTCAACAGATAAAAACTATTGATAGATATTCCCAGGCATATGCAGAAGACCTTTATAACTCAAATCACAGATTTCATCTGATTAATATGATACTAAGGCCTGTTTACAGATTTTTCAGGGACTATATCTTTAAACTCGGTTTTCTCGATGGGATACCCGGGTTAATCATCGTTGCATCCACCATGTATTACGTATTTATGAAACATGCAAAATTATGGGAATTGGAGAAGAGAAATGGAAAAAAAGGAAATATTTAAAGAAAAAGAAGTGCTCGTTACAGGTGGTCTTGGTTTTATTGGAAGTAACCTCTGTATAGAGCTTGTAAAATTGGGAGCCCATGTGACTATTGTGGATAATATGCTACCCCGTCAAGGTGGAAACCTCTTTAATATTAAAGATATAGAAGATAAGGTCAGGGTAAATTTTTCTGATGTGAGAAATAGTCTTTCCATGAATCATCTCGTAAAAGGAAAGGACTATGTCTTTCATCTTGCAGGTCAGGTAAATCATGTGGACAGCATGAGAAATCCCATACAGGATCTCGAGATAAACTGTAGGGGCACACTTGTGCTCCTTGAGGCATTAAGGCACAATAATAGATCTGCCAGGGTTATATTTGCAGGGACAAGGGGTGAATACGGCTCGAGCGTAAAACTACCCGTTGATGAAGACCACCCTACAAACCCAAAAGGCATATATGCTGTCACAAATCTTACTGCAGAAAAAATGGTCCTTGTATACCACGATATTTTCGGCATAAAAGGGGTGTGTTTGAGAATAACAAACACATATGGACCAAGACACCAAATGGCCCACGATGAATACGGTGTCTTTAACTGGTTTATAAGAAAGGCTATCGATGATGAGGATATACCAGTTTTTGGTGATGGAAGGATATTAAGGGATTTTTTATATGTAGATGACCTTGTAGAATGTATGTTAAGTGTAGCAGCTACAGAGGAGGCTTACGGAGAGGTGTTCAATGTGGGCACAGGTATTCCTGTTAGTTTTATTGACATAGCAAAAAAGATAGCCCAGATAGCAGGTTCTGGCAGACCAAAATTTACCGAATTTACCCAGGAAAGAAAAGAGGTTGAGCCAGGAGATTATTATACAGACATTTCAAAGATAAAGAGAATAACTGGATGGGAACCAAGGGTATCCCTTGAGGAAGGTATAGCACGAACCGTTGAATATTATAGAAAATATAAAAAGGAGTACTGGTGATGGAAGTAAACGTATTTAATCTTGAAAGGGATCACAGCGACATCAAAGAAGAGCTAATAGATAAATTCAGGGAAGTCCTTGAAAGAGGAGAGTATATCCTGGGTAGTGAATCAAAGGCATTTGAAGATGCATTTTCCGCCTATATCGGCACTAAATATGCAGTAGGTGTAGGAAGTGGAACAGATGCATTAAAGATAGGAGGACTTGCATGTAATCTAAAGGCAGGGGATAAATTTGTAACAACACCCAACACCTATATTTCAACGGCCATGAGCCTCTCCATACACGGTATTGTACCTGTTTTTTGTGACATTGAATTAGATACATATAATATGGACCCAGAGATGCTTGCCCATCTACTTAAAAAGGAAAGGGGTATAAAACTTTGTATCCCAGTCCATTTGTATGGACATCCTTGCAAAATGGATGAAATCGTAGATATATGCATAAGGCACGGTGTTATGGTAATGGAAGATGCCTGTCAGGCCCATGGTGCCCTGTACAAGGAAAGAAAGGTGGGCGGGCTTTCTGACTTAGCGGCTTTTAGCTTCTATCCCACAAAAAATCTCGGTTGCTATGGCGATGGCGGGATGATTACTACAAATTCAGAAGACATATATAAAAAAGCCCTGATGTTAAGGATATACGGCCAATCGTCAAAACATGTCCATGATATTGAAGGGTTTAATTCGAGGCTCGATGAAATTCAGGCAGCCCTGCTGTCAATAAAACTTAAAAAACTCGATTCTTGGAATAAAAAAAGAAGGCACATAGCATGGCTATATAGAAGGGAACTGGAAGACACACCGGTTATATTGCCTTATGAAGCACCCTGGGCATATCATGTTTATCATCTATATGTAATAAGAGTAAAAGAACGGGATGAACTCATGGGGTTTTTAAAAGAAAAAGGTATATCAACACTTATTCATTATCCTACTCCCATTCATCTTCAAGAAGTATATAAAAGACTTGGATACAAAAAAGGTGCGTTCCTTAATGCCGAAAAGGTATCGGCCGAAATAATTTCCCTCCCCATATACCCATCTATGAAAGAGGATGAGGTTTTATATGTTGCCCGCTCCATTAGAGAATTTTACGGCATGAAGGCTTAAGGAGATGAAAATACTACAACTTTTAAGCGATTGGAAATGGACAGGGCCTGCAGAGCCTGTGGTGTCTCTAAGTGAGGCCCTTACAAAATTAGGTGCAGATATTACAATAGCTTACAGGAAGACACCCCTCGATTTTCCTGAAAGAACAGTTGAGAAACAGGTAAAGGAAAGGGGTATAAATTCCCATGAAAAATTTAAACTCAATAGATATTTTTCTATTAAAGATTGGTATTTTGATATAAAGGCAATAAAAGAATTCGTGGCAGATAAAAAGATTGATATAATTCACACAAACCTCTCCCATGACCACACAATTGCCATAGTTTCTTTAGTGTTTAATAAGAAAAGGCCCCTGATTATCAGAACAGACCATAAAAGAGACGGTATGCCCCAAAATATCCTTATGAGGTGGCTCATAAAAAAGACAGACGGGCTTGTTACATACAGTAAAAGAATCATGGAAAAGGATTTAAATTATTTTCAAATACCCGTTGAAAGAACATGTGTCATTACCCCGGGCATTAAAATATTTAAAGGTCCTGTGAGAGATTTAAGGGGTGTATGGGGTATAAAACCTGAAGAAAAGGTCATCGGAGTGATTGGTAGACTTAAACCTGACAGGGGTTATGATGTAATACTTAGGGCATTTAAGATTATTCGTTCGAGAATGGAGCACGTTAAGCTCGTAATTATGGGTAGAAGTTCACAGATAGAAAAAAGTATCATAGAGCCTCTTAATAAGCTTGGAATAGAACAGGATGTTATACTTGCAGGCTATATTATTGACGATTACTTTTCTGCCATATCCACCTTTGATGTATTTGTTATGATGAGGGCTGGAAGTGATGGAACAGCAAGGGCACTAAGGGAGGTCATGTCTATGGGTGTGCCTGCAGTTGTCTCTGATGCAGGGATGTTACCAGAACTTGTAAAAGACGGCATAGACGGGTTTGTCATCTCTACCGATGAATATGAGCTGGCAGAGAAAATTACGATGATTTTAAAAAACGAAGAGCTAAGGAATCGCTTAGGTGCAATGGCAAAACAAAAGGCAATAATAGAGTGGGATTATTTAAAACAGGCTAAAACAATACTTGATTTTTATGAAAGACTATTGTCAAAAGATAAGAAAGGCAGTTTATGATAAAGGAATGGGAATTAATAGAAGAAAATGCTGATAAGGACTACAGGGTGTTCAAGGTGAATACAGTAAAGGCCATTTCACCGAGGACACATAGGATCGGTGAATTTTATACTATAAAAACAAATGACTGGGTAAATATCATACCCCTTACAGAAAAGAAAGAAGTAGTAATGATTAGACAGTATAGACACGGCTCTAAAGAAATTACCCTTGAAATCCCAGGGGGTCTTGTGGATGATGAACATCATATGGAAGCAGCCTTAAGGGAGCTTTCAGAAGAGACAGGATATGTGGGGGAAAAGGCTCTCTATCTCGGTGCAGTGAATCCAAACCCGGCCATATTTAACAATCTTTGTCATACATATCTTGTGGAGAATGTAAAAAAGATAAGGGAAAAAAATCTAGACCCTGATGAAGATATTGAGGTCGAACTCATTCCCCTTTCAGAGATTCCTGATCTTATCCACAGTGGAAAAATAAATCATGCCCTTGTCGTTGTTGCATTTTATCTGTACTTTTCAAAAATTGGGGGTTTTAATGACTAAACCACCCCTTATTGGTATTGTCGGGACTTCTAATGTCGGGAAAACAACCCTTATTGAACGTTTAATACCAATATTTAAAGAAAAAGGGATAGCCGTTGCTGTTATCAAACACCATCCCCACGATTTTGATATAGACATTCCTGGAAAGGATACGCATAGATTAAAGGCTGCAGGGGCAAAAACAACTGTCATATCGTCACCTAAAAAGATTGCCATAGTCTCTGACGTAAAAAAAGAGGTTATGCCAAACGATATAGTTTCAAGGTATGTTGATGATGTGGATCTTGTGATAGTTGAAGGTTACAAAAAGGAAAAGATTCCAAAAATAGAGATATTCAGACATAAAAAGGATACAAAACCTGTTTGTGCAAATGACCCATACATTATTGCCTTTGTTACAGATACCCGTTTTGAAACAGAAAAGCCTGTTTTTTTATTGGATGAGGTGCAGAAAATAGCTGAATTTATAATTAATTTTATCAGTAAAAACGGCTCTTAAGCTCCCTTACAAGGGCTATGTTTTCCATATGACCTGTCTGCTGTGCAACCACCCTCCCTATAATAGGCCTGTTTAGAAGGTACAAATCCCCTATCAAATCAAGTATCTTGTGTCTTACAAATTCATCGGGGAATCTAAGTTTTGTATTTACAACACCTTCATCACTTAAAAGAATTACATTGTTTACCCTGCCCCCTGAACCAAGACCCATCTGGTTTAATTTTTCAAAATCCCTTAAAAAGCCAAAAGTTCTGGCAGGGGCAATATCTGTTTTAAATTCATTGCAGCTACCAATGAATTTATATTCCTGAATACCTATTGGTTCAGGATGGATGAGTTTATATTCAATCTCAAATCTTTCTGATGGCTCTATCTTTAAATACTTGTCCTCAGGCAGATTGTTAAGGATAATCTCCTCTTCTACCTTTAACGATTCAATGCCCTCTTTCTGCTCTACTATATCCGCCTCTTCTATCTTTTTACAAAGTTCTATGGCAGAGCCATCAAGTATGGGCACTTCTTCACTTACCTTTATAAGAAGATTGGTTATCCCATACATATGGCATGTGGCCATAAGGTGCTCTATGGTTCTTACCACGCAGGATTTTCCCTTAACAGATGATGCATAGCCGATGGAATACACATAATCTATAAATGCCGGTATTCTTTCACCTTCAGGTACATGTTCAAAAATAATACCCGTATCTTCCGGCATTGGAAGGAGAATCATCCCAGTTTTTACCCCTGAATGTAATCCCACTCCATAAACCACAATACTTTTGCCAATGGTCTTTTGTTTTATTATGTTAAGTCCTTTTGAAATACCTATTTTTAATTCATTGTATGTTTCTTTCTGTTTCTCCCTTCCTGCAAGCCCCCTTGATATGACTTCTAATATTTTTTCTATTGTAAGGGGCTTTTCAAGAAAGTCGAAAGCACCCATTTTAACTGCCTCCACAGCGGTGGATATGGTTCCATGGCCTGAAATTACTATCACAATAGAGTCATTTCCTTCCCTTTTTATCTCCTTTAATACCTCAATGCCATCCATCTCAGGCATCCAGATATCGAGTATCACTACATCAGGCCTTTCCTTCTTAAAAATGGATATGCCCATCTTACCGTCCAATGCCTTAAATACCTTAAACCCTTCATCTTCAAGCATAGGCGATAAGACATCTAATATATTTTTCTCGTCATCGATTATAAGGATCTTTTTCATACAACTATTCTACTCAAAACAATATTTATTTACAAACAAATAAGGTAAAAAACAACGCCTAAATTAATTGAATTGACATGATGATTTTTATCTGTTAACCTTGATATTAGGTAGGGTATCTGTTTAATTATATTTTTTGATTGGAGGACACATGGAAATTACAATCAGTTTCAGACATATTGAGCCCGACGAAAATATGAAAAGTTATATTGAAGAAAAGTTTACAAAATTACAAAAATATGTGGAGACCCCCCTTGATGTCCATGTAGTGCTATCTGTGGAAAGAAAATACAGATACAGGGTGGATGTTTTATTTACGATAAACGGTGTGGTTATAAATGCCCATGAAACTATGGATGATATGCGGGCAGCCGTAGATATGATCCTCGATAAGATAGAAAGAAGATTGACAAGATACAGAGAAAAATTAAAAAGATACAGAAATGCAAGGCCTAAAAAAGAATTAGTCCGGCCATCAGAGCCTGTTTCCAAGATTGTAGTAACCAAAACTATAGACGCAAAGCCTATGGATACAGAAGAGGCTGCAATGCAGCTTGAAGCATCGGGAGACAATTTTATAATTTTTAGAGACAGTGAAAAAGGTAACGTGTGCGTTATATACAAGAGAAAGGATGGCAACTTCGGTCTAATTGAAGCTTCTGGTAAGGCATCATGAACCTTGAAGAAATACTTGCAGAATCATGCGTTATAAGCAATCTAAAGGCATCTAATAAAAAAGATGCCATTTATGAGATGTGCGAAACATTAAAAAAGTCGGGGCTCATCGAAAATGTTCAAGAGGTTGTCAATGTTATCCTTGAAAGAGAAAGGCTCGGCAGCACTGGAATTGGTGAAGGCATTGCAATACCCCATGGTAAAATGAAGGGCATAAAAAATATATTGTGTGTTTTGGGAAAATCTGAAAAAGGTATTGATTTCGATTCCATTGACAAAAAACCCGTTCATATTATTGTGCTTCTCCTTGCCCCTGAAGGCTCTGCAAGCATGCATTTAAAGATGTTATCCCGTATTTCGAAGATCCTCAGAGATACCCACATAAGAAACAGGTTGCTCGAACTGAAAGATGCCCGTGATATATATTTTTATATCTTAGAAGAGGATAGAAAGATTTGAAAGGGTCTTGATTACATCTGAAACAAAACATCTCCACAAAAATAGAGAGTGAAAAATTTTTGCAATGAAAGGTATTACTGTTAAAGAATTATTAGAAGATAAAGAATACGGTTTAGAGCTTACTGTTGTTGCAGGTTTAAAAGGGCTCTCAAGAAAAATTTACAATACGAAGATACAAAAGCTCGGGCTTGTAGCAACGGGTAAGATGGTTTATATGCATCCCCATAGGATACAGATACTGGGTAACACGGAGATTTCCTATCTTTTATCTTTAAAGGAAGAAGAAGCCAGGAAAATCATAAAAGAACTTTTTAAACAAGAAGTTGTGTGCTTTGTGATTACAAGAAACCTTAATATACCTGATTATTTCATACAGGAGGCAGATGCAAGAGGGTTACCCCTTCTAAAATCAAAACTCGTAACATCGACTTTTATCGAGAGGATTACAAAACTATTAGAAGAAAAACTTGCTCCATCTACAACAGTCCATGGTGTTTTCATGGATGTATTAGGTGTAGGGGTTTTAATCATAGGCAGACCTGGCATAGGTAAAAGTGAGAGTGCCTTAGAGCTTATAATGAGAGGACATAGATTGATTGTGGATGATGTAGTTTTTGTAAAAAAAGTGGGCGCCATAGAATTACACGGTGAGGCCCCGGAAATGATTAAAAATCTCCTTGAAATCAGAGGGGTTGGGATTGTGGATATCAGGCGTTTGTTCGGTGCCTCTTCCATATGTGATAAGAAAAAAATAGACTTTGTTGTGGAATTAATAGACTGGGACGAAAGGCATGATAACGAAAGGCTGGGGATGAAGGAAGAAAAATATCGTCTTTTAGGCATTGACCTCCCTCTTGTTAAAATCCCTGTAAGCCTTGGAAGAAATGTATCGGCCATAATAGAACTTGCTTGCAGAAATTTTGTTTTAAAACAACAGGGGATAGACACAGCCTCTGAGCTTGAAGAAAAGATTTTAAAAACCACATCAGCAGGAAAAAATAAATGAAGATAGTGATAGTGAGTGGTATATCGGGTTCTGGAAAATCTACATTTTTAAAGGCACTGGAAGATATCGGTTTTTTCTGTATAGACAATTTCCCCATACCACTGATAGAAGAATTTATCAAGATGTGTGAGCATTATAAAGAAAGGTTAACAACTATTGCCATCGTTGTCGATATAAGGGAAAGGGAATTTTTCGACAGGGGTAAAAAGATTATAAAAGAACTCAAGGAAAATTATAATGCAGAGTGCATTTTCCTTGAAAGTAGTGACGATGTACTTATAAGGAGATTTAGTGAAACAAGAAGGATGCACCCCATATTTGAATCTGTGAATGTCAAGGATGCCATAACTAAGGAGAGGGAGGTCATTGCATGGCTAAAAGACTTATCGAACAAGGTAATAGATACCTCACACCTCACAACCCATGAATTAAGAAGGTTTGTCATGAGTGTTTATGGGAAGGATAAAAGGGGCATTAAGATAACCCTTATGTCCTTTGGATATGCTTATGGCCTGCCCATAGAAGCAGATATGGTTTTTGATGTAAGGTTCCTTCCCAATCCTTATTTCGTTGAAGGTTTAAGGGATAAGACAGGACTTGCCGATGAAGTGGGGATGTATATAAAATCAGACGATGTTTTTAAGAAGTATTTTCTTTTACTTTCCGATTTTTTATTGTATCTTATTCCACTCTTTGAAAAAGAGGGTAAAAGTTATCTAACTTTATGTGTAGGCTGTACAGGCGGTAAACATAGAAGTGTTTTTGTAGTAAAGGAACTTGAAGACATACTTATTTCCATGGGTTATAATATAACTACCATACACAGAGATATTAATAGATAGCAGTTGCGGAGGCTTTAATGGTTGGAATAGTAATAGTTGCCCACTTCAATCTTGCAAAAGAGATGGCAAGGGCAGTGGAGCTTATAGTGGGAAAACAGCAGATGTTCACCCATGTGGATATTTTTCCCAATGAGGATATGGAGGGAATAAAGAAAAAGATAATTACTGCCATAAAGTCTGTTGATGATGGCGAAGGTGTTATTATTCTGACAGATATGTTCGGAGGTACTCCGTCCAATATAAGCCTTTCTTTTTTAGAGGCTGGTAAAGTGGAGGTTGTAACAGGGGTGAATTTGCCTATGTTGATAAAATTGGCAACATACAGAGAAGAAAAATCCATTGATGAACTTGCCAGGTTTATAACAGGTTATGGCCAAAAAAACATTTACCTGGCTACTGACTTACTTAAAGGAATGGGTAAAAAATAGTGCCGATGGTGGAATGTACTTTTACCATTAAAAACAGGCTTGGGCTCCATGCAAGACCTGCTGCCATGTTTGTAAAAAAGGCAAACGAATTTTCATCTGAGATATGGGTAGAAAAAGACGGCATGAGGGTAAACGGTAAAAGCATTATGGGGCTTTTAATGCTTGCATGTCCACTGGGTAGTTCCATAAAATTGGAAATAAACGGTGAAGATGAAAACGATGCCTTAAGGGCATTGGGTAAACTTATAGAGGATGGTTTTTACGAAGAATGAAAGAAGAAACGTTTACAAATAAGATAATAAAAGGTATTGGTGTTTCTTCAGGTATTGCAACGGGAAGCGTTTATCTGCTCGAGAGAGGTAAAATACCCGTTATCAAAAGAAATATAAAGGCAGAACAGATAGAAAAAGAGGTCAACAGATTTAGAAATGCAGTAAGGGACGCAATAGGTGAACTAAATGCCATAAAACAATCTATACCTGATGACGAGGTCAGAAGGCATTCCTTTATAATCGACGCCTATATTTTAATGCTTCAGGATGATTTTTTTTCAAGAGATGTAGTTAATGTTATAAGGAAGGATAATGTTAATGCCGAATGGGCCCTCGATATGGTGGTATCTAAATTTATGTCAAGTTTCGAAGCCATAGAAGACCTCTATTTCAGAGAAAGGGCACAGGATTTAAAGTATATTTATGATAGACTTATGAGGATACTCGTAAAGGGAAAAAGCCCAACTGTTGAGACAAAGAAAAAGGCAGAGAGGGGTATTATTGTAGCCCATGACCTATCCCCGGCAGATACAATCCAGCTAAATTTGAACAAGATATCAGGTTTTGTAACAGATGTGGGCGGAAGGACATCACACACATCCATTGTAGCAAGGGCATTAGAGATACCTGCTGTGGTAGGTGCGGGAAACATATCGAGCCTTGTCAAAAATAATGACAGGATTATTGTAGATGGCGATGAAGGCATTGTTATAATAAACCCCACACCAGAGGTTCACAAAGAATATATATCGAAGCAATTGAGGCTTAAAAATATAAAAAAGGAATTTTTAAGGATTGCAAAGCTAAAATCTGAGACAAAAGATGGGTTTATGGTAAAGGTAGGTGCAAACATCGAGCTTATTGCAGAGATGGATATTGTTAAAAAGTACGGTGCCCAGGGCATAGGGCTGTATAGAACAGAATATATTTATCTCTCAAGAAAAACGTTGCCAACAGAGATAGAGCATTTTCATATTTACAAAAAATTGGCAGAGAACAAAAACCTCGATTATGTGACCATAAGAACCCTCGACATAGGCGGAGATAAATTCGTCTCCCATATAGAGATGGCAAAGGAGATAAACCCTGCCATGGGGTTGAGGGCAATAAGATTGTGCATAAAAGAGACAGATTTATTTAAGAGTCAGTTAAAAGGCATCTTGAGGGCAAGCGCATATGGGCCCCTTAAGATCCTTATTCCCATGGTTTCTGGTATTGAGGAGATAAAAAAAACAAAAGAAATCTTAAAGGAATGCATGGAAGAACTGGAGCATAAAAAGATAGATTTTAACAAAAATATAGAATTAGGCATAATGATTGAAGTTCCTTCCACATGCATGATAAGCGACATACTTGCAAAAGAGGTGGATTTTTTTAGTATCGGAACGAATGATTTAATCCAGTATACCCTTGCCATTGACAGAATAAATGAATATGTGTCCTATCTCTATGAGCCTTTACATCCTGCTGTTTTGAGGATGATAAAACACGTGGTAGAAGCGGCCCATGCCAATGGAATTGAGGTTGCCATGTGTGGAGAGATGGCAGGAGAGGCGCTATACATTCCTGTATTGATAGGGCTTGGACTCGATGAATTAAGCATGAACCCTTATTCAGTGCCTAAAGCAAAAAAGATAGTTCGTGGCTTAGAACATGCTTACTGTAAAGATTTGCTTTATGAGTTGTTTAGGCAGGATTCTCACAAAAAGTCTGAAACTCTCCTCAGAAAAGAAATGGCAAGACTTTTCCCCGATGACTTTATAAAATGTATAGAAGAATAAAAAATAAAGGAGGAATAAAATGAGCATGACAAGGTATTTGTTTACTTCTGAATCAGTGGCAGAGGGACATCCAGACAAAGTGGCAGACCAGATATCCGATGCGGTTCTCGATGCAATTATAGAACAGGATAAGGCTGCAAGGGTTGCCTGTGAAACATACCTCACAATAGGACTTGCCCTTGTAGGTGGAGAGATTACAACAAGTTGTTATGTAAACATCCCCGATATAGTCAGACAGACTGTAAAAGAGATAGGTTATAACAATTCTGCCATGGGATTTGACTGGGAGACATGTGCAGTCATCACTGCAATAGATGAGCAATCTCCTGATATAGCAATGGGTGTAAATGAAACCCCGGACCATGAGCAGGGCGCAGGTGATCAGGGGCTTATGGTGGGTTATGCATGCACAGAAACACCTGAATATATGCCCATGCCTATTATGTTTGCCCATAAACTTATTAAAAGACTCGCAGAGGTTAGAAAACAGGATATCTTGAATTTTTTAAGACCTGATGGCAAAAGCCAGGTAACTATTGAATACATAGACAATAGACCCGTAAGGGTGGATGCCATTGTTATTGCAGCACAGCATACCCCTGATGTCCCCATTGAAACGGTACGAGAAGGAATTACTGAGGAGGTAATAAAAAAGGTAATACCTGCAGAAATGATGGATGCAAAGACAAAGATATATATCAATTCTACTGGAAGGTTTGTAATAGGTGGCCCCAAAGGTGACTGCGGGATGACTGGAAGAAAGATCATTGTAGATACATACGGTGGTGTGGGAAGTCACGGTGGTGGTGCATTTTCAGGTAAAGACCCCTCAAAGGTAGACAGAAGCGCATCTTACATGGCAAGATATATTGCAAAAAATCTCGTTGCAGCAGGTCTTGCAGATAAATTAGAGATTCAGATTGCCTATGCCATAGGTGTGGCAAGACCAGTGTCTGTGATGGTAGACACAAAGGGCACATCAAAGATCAAACCCGACAGAATAGCAGAGATAGTAAACGAACTTTTTGACTTAAGACCGCGAAAGATTATAGAAAAACTCGATCTTTTAAGACCCATTTACAAAAAGACTGCATGCGGTGGACATTTTGGAAGAACTGAACCGGAATTTACATGGGAAAGACTTGACATGGTGGATGAGATAAGAAAACTGGCAGGCATTTAGTTAGTTTATATTAGCGATCGTTTTTTCACAGGAGGATGATAATGGATTATGATGTTAAGGATATAAACCTTGCTGAAAAAGGACTTGAGAAAATAGAATGGGCAGAAAAGAGAATGCCTGTTTTAAGAAAGATTAGAGAGAGATTTTCAAAAGAAAAACCCTTATCAGGGGTAAAAATTTCTTGCTGCCTCCATGTAACTACAGAGACGGCTAATCTTGTAAGAACCCTAAAAGAGGGTGGGGCAGAGGTGGCGCTTTGTGCATCAAACCCTTTAAGCACCCAGGATGATGTGGCTGCTTCCATAGTAAAACATTTTGGTATCCCCACGTTTTCCATAAAAGGAGAAACAGATGATGTGTACTATGCCCACATAATGAAGGCCCTTGCCTTTAAACCTAATCTTACTATGGACGATGGTGCAGACCTTGTGGGGTCTCTGCATATGATAGCCCATGAGAGATTTGAAGCACTCCATCCTGCAGTCAGGCAATGGGTAGAAACTTTAAGCGAGGTAGAGAGAAAAGAGTTTGTGGATAATATAATAGGCGGTTCTGAAGAGACAACAACAGGTGTGATAAGGCTTAAAAGTATGGAAAGGGAAGGTGTTTTGTGTTTTCCCATAATTGCAGTAAACGATGCATTTTCAAAACACATGTTCGATAACAGGTATGGGACAGGACAAAGCACAGTGGACGGCATTTTAAGGGCAACAAATGTATTATTCGCAGGGACAAAGTTTGTCCTTGCTGGATATGGCTGGTGTGGAAAAGGGGTGGCCATGAGGGCAAGCGGGCTCGGTGCCCATGTTATAGTGACAGAGGTGAATCCTTTAAAGGCACTCGAGGCACTCATGGACGGTTATGCTGTTATGAAGATGGAAGATGCAGCACGAATAGGGGATATTTTTATAACAACAACAGGTAATATCCATGTGTTAAGAAAAGAGCACTTTGAACTCATGAAAGATGGTGCAATTATAGGCAATTCTGGCCATTTTAATGTGGAGATAGATTTAGATACCCTTGAGGCAATGGCAGTGAAAAAGAGAAGGGTAAGGGGTATGATGGATGAGTATACCCTTTCAGACGGCAGACGTATTTATCTTTTAGGGGAAGGAAGGCTTGTAAACCTTGCATGTGCAGAAGGCCATCCTTCAGAGGTAATGGACATGAGTTTTGCCAATCAGGCCCTATGTGCTGAATATATGTGGAAAAACAGTAAAAAACTGGAAAAAAAAGTTTATTCTGTGCCTGAAGAAATAGATAAAAATGTAGCAGCACTAAAACTTGCTTCAGCAGGTGTGGTCATAGATGAGCTTACAGAAGAACAGAGGATCTATCTTGCTTCCTGGGAGATGGGCACATGATAAACCTCCTTGTTATAGGAACCATTGCCTATGATTCCATAGAGACACCCTTTGGAAAGGTAGAAAATGCCCTCGGCGGTTCAGCATTACACTTTACCAATGCGGCAAGTTTTTTTGCTGATGTGGGGATTGTGGCCACAGTGGGTAAGGACTTTGACCTTTCAAGTATAGACTTTTTGGAAGAGAGAAATGTTGATTTAAGGGGCATATCTATAGAAGATGGAAAGACATTCAGGTGGGAAGGTAGATATGGGTATGATCTAAATCAGGCAATTACCCTAAAAACAGAACTCAATGTTATAGATAAATTCAAACCCCGTATCCCCGATGATTATGTGAAAGCGGATTTTGTTTTTCTTGCAAACATCGATCCCGAACTCCAGTTATATGTTATTGAACAGATAAATAAAAAGGCAACCATTGTTCTCGATACGATGAACTTCTGGATTGAAAATAAATTTGCTGCACTCATTGATGCAATAAAGAAAGTGAATATTCTTGTTGTTAATGAATCTGAATTAAGGGAGATAACAAAAGAGTACAGTCTCATAAGGGGTGCGAAAAAGATAATGGAATTGGGCCCATCTTTTGTAATAGTAAAGAGGGGTGAATATGGGGTTTTCATGGCAGAGAAAGAAGGAATATTTTTAACCCCTGCCTACCCCCTTGAAGAGGTCTTTGACCCAACCGGTGCAGGCGATACCTTTGCAGGTGGATTTATGGGTTATCTTGCAAACGTGGGCGAGGTCAATTCAGATACAATCAAAAAGGCAACAGTAATGGGTTCTGTAATGGCATCTTTTAATGTGGAAGATTTTGGTATTAACAGGATTAAAGGGTTAAAATACGATGAGATCCGCGGTAGATATACAGCCTTTAAAAGATGCCTCCACTTTGAAGACATAGAATTTAAATAGTGCAAAATGATAGGCATATCAAAGCTTTATTGCGGGGCAGTAGAGGCATCTGATCCCTTAAGATACGAAAGACAGACTTCTAAACTCCCTTCCCATCTTATCCAGTTTTCAAAGGATAAGAAACCTGTTGTTGTATGGAATATGACAAAGAGGTGTAATTTGCGCTGCATCCACTGCTATGCCCAGGCAGAGCATGAAGGATATGAGGGCAATGAACTTACAACTGCAGAGGGGAAAAAACTTATTGATGACCTTGCTACATTCGGGGTACCGGTGATCCTTTTTTCAGGAGGGGAGCCTCTTTTGAGAAAGGACCTTCCAGAGCTTGTAGATTATGCGGTAAAAAAAGGTTTAAGGGCAGTTATTTCCACAAATGGAACATTAATATCCCGGAAAATGGCAAAAATCTTTTCTGATAGCGGGTTATCCTATATTGGCGTTAGCCTTGACGGCATAGGAGATGCAAACGATGCATTCAGGGGCAAAAAAGGTGCTTTCGAAAAAGCACTGAATGGCATAAGAAATGCAAAAGATGCAGGGATAAAGGTAGGGCTTAGATTTACAATAAACATAAGAAATTATAAAGAGATTCCTAAAATATTCGATTTAGTCGAGAAGGAACAAATAGACAGGGTGTGTTTTTACCACCTTGTTTATGCTGGCAGGGGTTCACGCTTAATAGATGAGGATCTTCACCATGATAAACAGAGGGAAGTGGTTGATTATATTATGGATAGGACAAAAGAATTTTTTGATAAGGGTAGAAAGATTGAGGTGCTAACAGTAGATAACCATGCAGATGGGCCTTATGTGTATCTTCGCTTACTTCGTGAAGATAAAAAGAGGGCTCAAGAGGTGTATGAACTGCTTATGATGAACGAGGGAAATGCATCGGGTGTTGGGATTGCATGTGTAGATGAGGAAGGGTATGTTCATGCAGACCAGTTCTGGAGACACTACAGCTTTGGAAATATAAAAATTAGACCTTTCAGTCAGATATGGACAGATACCTCTGACCCCCTTATGGCAAAGCTAAAAGAAAAGAAAAGGCATGTAAAAGGAAGATGTAGAATCTGTAGATGGCTTGACATTTGCGGTGGCAATTTCAGGGTCAGGGCAGAGGCAGTAACAGGTGATGTATGGGCAGAAGACCCGCAGTGTTATCTTACTGACGATGAAATAGCCATACCAAATGAAATAGCATAGCATCTTTTTATTCTATGGATGAAAAAATTATACGCCAAGACATCTCAAAAGAGTTTTATTTCAAAGAAGGTTGTTATATTATAGAGCAGTATAATTCTCCAGAGGACCCGTCATTATCTATTGCAAGGGTGAGGGTGGAGCCAGGTAAAAAGACAAGATGGCATAGGTTAAAAGATACCATTGAAAGATATTATATTCTAAAGGGCACAGGTATCATGGAGGTAGGCACCATGCAGCCAAAAGAAGTCTATCCCGGTGATTTAGTTGTCATCCCACCTTTATGTGCCCAGAGGATTAAAAATAATGGCACAGAAGATTTGTTATTTCTTGCCATATGCACACCGAGATTTGAAAGCAAAAACTATGAAGACATAGAAGACTATGCATTTTAATCAATACGTTTTATGCAGTAGCTGAACTATTACATTGTCCTATCCAACCCTTATATGCTTTCTCACCCACTGTGGCACTGTCTGGATCTGGTAATAATAGGCCATGGTGTGGAAACAAGTTGATGAGCAGTGGGGCATACATTTTTTCTTTATATCGGCCAGGGTATTTCTGTCAAACTTTGGTTCCCAGATCCTGCCCCAGTCGTGATAAAAACATATGAGGTCAAAGCAAGGGGATAGGCTACCATCAGGCCTTATGAGTGCACCGTTTATGCCTGCCCTGCAATCCCAGTATTCTATGACACCCCTCATCCTCTTCTTAAAGGTCTTCAAATGTTCAATGGAGTTTACCATAGGCCACCCCCTTTTCTGTTTTTCTATTAGCCAGTCAATAAGCTCATCCACCTCAGGAAACTGTTCAGGTGTGATGAATAATCCATCATCTTTATGTTTATAATGGGAGGTATCTACAAAACCTTGGGGTGGTTCATTAAGATGATAATCTGTGCCAATATTGTTCTCATGGGCAATTTCCGTTAGGAGCTTTACGTCCTTTATATTAGTGCGACATATGTTTATATTGAAGAACAGAAGGTAACCATACCTTTTTTGTCTTTCTATAAGATATCTGAACTGGGGCTCTATAGCAAGGAGGGCCTTTGGCAGGCCCTTTTTGGGCGCTATGGTATCTACTGCAAGGTTAACTGCTGCCACAGACGCCTTTCCCATCTCATCTATGAATTCTTTATCCATCAGATAGCCGTTGGTGGGCAAATACACGAAGAATCCGTTTTTAGCGCCATATCTAATGACCTCTAATGTAAAGTCTTTTCTTAGTAAGGGTTCGCCACCCATAATGGGTATGACCCTGCACCCTAATGTTTTAAGCCAGTCTATTGCACTTTTTGCTGTTTCTATATCCATCCCCTCCTGTGTGTTGTCGTATTGATGACAGTAGTGGCAGTCTATGTTGCAACGCCATTCTGTATATAGATAACACAGGACCGGTTTAAATTGGTCTGGATGTAGCAGGGAATTGAGATATGGAATAACCCATCTTCTAATGGCCCTTATCCCATTATTAGTTTTATATCGTATGTCATCGAACATTGTCACCCCCCAACTTTTTAATTTTATAGAAGCTATCTATATAAAAAAATTAAAAAAATCAATGTTTTATTAACCTTATCCGGCCTCCCCATAGCAATAAACAATTTTAAAAAATCTTGGGGGATTAAATATATATGCCTATCAATATTATGTTCGCATTTATGGACATATTCGGTCTTAAAAGACCACCATTTGAATAATGTTTAAATCTATCCTCTATGAAAATGCCCTTCCATCTGTATCCAACTCCAGCCTGAATTATAAAGGGAAGATGCGTACCTTGCTCTTTAAAACCGTAAGTCGTATAAGCTATACCAACACCAATATTCATATAAAAGTTTTTCGTTATATAGTGTTTTCCTGAAAGGACAAACCCTAAATCTATTCCCTCAGACGGTCTTGCCTGGTATGTAAGAAATGGTTCTGCAACAAGATAAAACTGGCCATAAATGGGATTTTCTCTTGCCAGTGAAACATGGTAAAAGTCATATAACCCCTTTGTGTATCTTAGGCGATAAGGTTTGCTTTCAGGGTTAAAAAGGGCAAATCCGTAACCAGCAGAAATACTTATATCATCGGCAAATACAAAGTTTAAATTAAAAAGAAAAGAAAAAAACAAGGTGGCCATCAATATCAATTGGATTTTAGAGCACGCAGGGTTTTTGAAGCATAACTCTTTTGAAATTTTCTCCATTTCCTTTATGTCTTGTCCCATATCCTGTTAGCTTATGTGGATTATAATTATTTACTCCTTGTCTTTTCGCAAGAGATATTATAAAACCCGTACAAATTTTTCAAACTTTTCATTTTATAAAATAATTCCTTAGTATATTAAGCCTCGATTTTGCATGCCTTCCCATCTCATTATCAGGGGCAACCTTTATCTGCATTGTATATTCTTCATATGCAGCCCTTATATTTTTTATCCTTTCATAGCATATTCCAAGTATTCCATGAATCTCAGGATGTTTAGGGTATGCCTCAGAAAAAGGCTTAAGGTATTTAATAGCCTCTAAGGACATATTCATTTTATGGTAATTCATACCCATAAAATAAAAGGAAGGCATGTCATTGGGAAACAATTGTATGGCCTTTTTTAGATAGGTTATGCTCTTTTGGTTATCGTTTTTCTTATAATATACGATACCAAGACCTCTATATGCCGGCTGGTATTCCCTATATAAATTTAAAGCATTATTGAAATATATCTCTGCCTCGTTTAAATTACCTTTTTTTGCAAGTATAAACCCATACAATGCATGAAAAGGTGCCTCGTCTCTTTTTTCCTTAATGGCATTCAACACAAGACTTTGCGCCTCTGCTATTTTATTTTCTTTCAGATACTTAACGGCTTTGTCGTAGTAATTTATATAAATCTTATTTGTCCTTCTTAAGTCTGCTGTTGCATTTAAAAATGATACTTTATTTGTTCCATCACCTCTTAATGAATTTATAGAGGTATCTGTTATTATCTTTTCAAGTTCATCAATCCTGACCGAAGTCCTTGGATGTGTGGAAAGTAAATCAGTAAAAAAACCTCCCTCTTCTGTATTCTTTCCAACAGCTTTTAAGTATTCGGAAGATACTTTTTCCAAATTTTTATGGGCATTTATTGCATTTTTTGGTAGATATCCAATCTTTGCCATATAGGATACACCAAGCCTATCTGCCATTAATTCGTCATCTCTGCTGTATTTTAACATGAGAAGGTTACCTCCTATTGAACCGAGGGCAAGGGCAGCCTCTGAATAAGGGGATGTGCCCATAGCCAGACTTGCGCCCTGTAAAACAAAACTCATAAAGATCCCTTTGGAAAGTTGACTCGCAGAGTGTCTTGCAGAGACATGTCCTATCTCATGGCCCATTACATATGCAAATTCGGCCTCACTTTCAAGACCGGCCAAAAGCCCTCTTGTCATTGCAACATAACCGGGTATTGCCCATGCATTTGGGGTTGAACTGTTCTGGATGGCGAATTCCACCTTGATGTGCGGTCTGTGTGATGCCCTCTGTAATGCCTGCACAATATCGTTTAGATATGATCTTAGTCTTTCATCCTTATATTCACCGCCACCTCCTTCTCCACCCCACATGATATTCGGATACCATTCTTTTCCCATTTTAAGTTCCTCTTCCTCTGAGAATAGCATAAGCTGTGTTTGGCCTGTAACAGGATTTGTAGCACAATTTGTAAAAGATAAGATTAAAACAACAACAGGAAGACATAAAAAAAGTATCTTTATAAATGTTATGAAACGATTTTTTAAAAAAGGCCTTGTATCCATAAAAAGCCCATATAATATATAAATAAATTATTCCTTTATATGCGTCAAGTATTTAGATACCTTGATGGAATACAATTTTTTCGATTAATCCTTATTTAAAAAAGGCTCTGTTGTTTTGGTTTTTTCTTTTGTTTATCCTTTTTTGAGATATATGTGGATTCTAAAAATTTTTCCGGTATCTCGTAAAAAAATCTCGATTTTTTAGTCTCCTTTTCTGTTCCATGAATATGCCTCTTTTCACTGCACAAAAGAAATAACTCATCCTTTGCCCGAGTCATGCCTACATAGAAGAGCCTCCTTTCCTCCTCTATATCTTTCTCTCCCCTTGCAAGGCTATATGGTATAAGACCTTCTTCAAAGCCTGTGATAAATACCACCTTAAATTCAAGACCCTTTGACATGTGAATTGTCATTAGGCTTACTGCATTTACGTTTATGTTAAAGGCATCAGCAGATTTAAATAGATAGAGCTCATCAAGGATCTTTTTTAATGCAATTTCCACAGGAAAATTCCTATAAGCCAAAAAGAGGTTTCTTTTTATGCCCAGCAGTTCTTCCTTAGCTGTAACCCCGAAGGCATAGTCGAGGATATGGGAGAGTGTTTTTTCTCTATCTGGTTCGTTAATATATGTTTTTAATCTATCTTCAATTTCATTGATCTCTTCATAGAAAACATCTTTTATTAATTGATAGGGTATACCAGAATCAATAAATGCATCTCGGATAATGTCTGCCTGATTATTAGTCCTGAATAACACTGCAAAATCAGAAAACCTGTAATTACTATCCCATAGTCCTCTAAAATCATTCTGTGCCAGGCTATAGTGAGTTGTGGCGCCCATTCTATTTTCAATCTCTTTTACAACAATTTTTGCCTCTTCGTATTCGTTATTTACAGTAATAACCCTTATTTTATTTGAACACTCAAGGGATATTGGTTCCAATGGGTGTTCTACCCTTTTTTTGTTGTGTTTTATTAGAAACTGCGAGGCATGGACAATTACTTTAGAAGACCTGTAGTTATCTTTTAAAAATAATGTCTTTGCGCCCTTGAAATCTTTTTCAAAGTTAAGAAAGTGTTCTATATCTGCACCCCTAAAGGTATATATAGCCTGGTCAAGATCTCCCACTGCACAAATATTTTCTGTAAGGCTGTAGAGAGATCTTATAAACTCGTATTGCAGTGGATTTATATCCTGATATTCATCTATTAGAATGTGTCTTAAACGGGAAATATCTGTTCGAACTTTATCGCATGTTCTTATCAATTCCATAGCCTTTATGATAAGGTCATCAATGTCCAAGGCATTTTTGTTTTTAAGTATTTCCTCATATTTTAAAAATATACTATCCTTCATAGATGATGTTTCATAAAGATTTTTAATTTTCGAAATGTAATTTAATTGCTCTTGGGCCTTTTTTAATGTTCCATCTGTCAATGACCTTAAAATTTCTATTTGTTCTTTTCTTTCTATAAGCCTAAAATCTCTATTGTAGTATTTTCTCAAGATATTTAAACCAAACATATGGAATGTGCCTAAAAATAGACCTTCTCCATTTTTTTCTAAATAAGGGTCTATTCTTTCTCTCATCTCTTGACCTGCCCTGTTTGTAAATGTAAGCCCTACTATTTCGTGGGGTTTTATACCAGTGTGGATTAGATATAGAATACGCCTTATTATTGTTAATGTTTTTCCTGTTCCAGGCCCTGCAATAATAAGTAGAGGACCTTTTATGTGTGTAACTGCCTCTTTTTGATTATCGTTTAATCCATCTAATATCGAAAGCATTTACATTTTAACCGAATTTATTAAAAGAGACTCAACTGGCCATTTATATGATTGAGTTTATTAATGTTTTTATCTTCAAATATCCTTACCTTTCCGTATTCGCCATCATAACCAGGAGAAATATGGATGTTATTATGCCTCATCCTTTTTATGGCCTCTGCCATTTTTTCACCGCAGGTAATTGCGATTTCTTCAACAGGCACCTCGAGGAGAATCTCAAACTCATTTCCAAGAAGGGTAAGCATCTTATAGTATTCATTTATTACCTTTTTGCTTGTGGGGTTTGAATTTAATACCTCTGCAATGATTTCATTTAGCGGTATTATAGATTTAAAATCAACTGCGCCATTGGGCTTAAGTCCATTTTCTCTGTCAGCAAGGGCCAGAACCCTATGCATAACCCCTATGGTAAGTTTTTTTTTACATTTAGGGCATATATAACCGTATCTTATTGTTTCTTTTGGTGAAAGACATATACCGCAAAGCCTGTGACCGTCAAAATGGTATTTGCCTTCCTCAGGAAAAAACTCTATGGTTCCCAGAAAACCTTTTTTTGTTTTTATTGCCTTTAACATTTCATCATAGGTAAGGGCTGTGTCAAAGATGTTTGCCTCCCTCCCTATTTTTATAGGAGAATGGGCATCTGAATTCGAGATAAGGGTAATGTTATCAAGGAGTGAAAGTCTCCAATTCATGGGAGGATCTGATGAAAGCCCTGTTTCTATGGCATGGATGTGGGGTGTTAATTCTTCAAAACACTCTTCAAGGGAATCAAAACCCGATGCAGCACCGAATACGGAAAAGTGCGGGGTCCATGCATGGGCAGGGACGAATAAGGCACGATCCGATACTTCGAGGACAATTCTCAAAAGCTCTTTTGCATCAATACCCAGTATGGGCCTACCATCGGATTTAAGATTGCCTATCTTTGAAAGTGTTAAGTTTATTTTTGCAGCAGAGGCAACATCAGGTGCTATGACAATGCAATGGATTTTTCTTGTCTTTGCATTTTTTTTACTGTATATGCAACTTATTTCACTCGTTAAGACAAAATTTATACTAAGTTTACATTTTTCCGGGATTTGATGCGTCTGGGCGGGGTTTATGAGTCTTAAAAAACCAGATTCATCTGGTTCAAGTTTTTCTGTGATTTCCTTAAACCAACCAGGGTGGGTAAAATCACCTGTGCCAATAACGGATATGCCTTTAAGTTGAGCCCATCTCCAGACACCTTCTAATGTCATCTCAGCGCTTGTTGCCCTTGAGTAATAGGAATGAATATGGAGGTCTGCTATATACTTCATATAGCGGATTATATCATGCAAGCCAGTAACAATTCAAAAAAATAGTTGAAAATATCCCTTTTTAAATTGTTGCTTATCTGCCCATATTTTTCAATACCCTATAAAGGGCTGAAAAATCCAGTGCCTCCAGATTTTCTTTAAAAGTCAATGCAAACATTTCCTTAACAGTACTACCTAAAAAAAGAGGCCTTCGCATGCTTTTTGCCAGATCTTGGAGATAATGAAGGTCTTTATAAATAAGGGCAGAAGAAAAGTGTGTGGAAAAATCTTCGTTTAAAATCTTTTCTTTTTTTGCATTCATAACACCTGAATTTCCTGCACCTGAAGATAGGATATCAAGAACATTTTTTTTATCCACACCGATACATTCCCCGAATGCCACTGCCTCAGATATAGCTGCCATAAATGTTCCAAGGATAAGGTTGTTTATAAGCTTCATCTTTGTGGCAAGGGTCGCTTTTTCCAGATAAAAGATAGTTCTACCTATCTTTTCAATATAAGGTAATGCCTTTTCATAGGCATATCTTTCGCCGCTTACAAGGACAACAAGATTTCCCTGGGATGCCGGTATCACACTACCGAGCACAGGTGATTCAAGATAAAAACCACCTTTTTCTTTTATTGCCTGATAAAAATCCAAGACATCGTTAAAGTGATTTGTTGTGGTATCCACAATTATTTTTCCTTCTAAGTTAGCCTTTAGTATCCCGTTTTCATTAAATAATACAGAACGGACAGCGAAACTATCGAATAGATTCATAAAAATAATGTCCATATTATCGGCAAGTGCCATTGGTGAATCTGCCACTTTTGTCCCCATATCAGAGGCCTTTATAGTTGTCCTGTTCCATACTGTTAAGTCAACACCTTCTGAAATCAATCTTTTTGCCATTGTTTTTCCAAGATAGCCAAGTCCTATAAAACCTATTTTCATAAACCTTCCCCCTTTTGTTTTTTATGTATTTTATAAAATTAAAAGAATAGTTCAATCAAATTAATTTTTTTATCAGGTAGAAGATTTTTGTTGACATTACGAACAAATATTTTTAGATTAAACAAAAATTCACATGAACAGACGTTCATCATTACAATCAAAGGAAAATATAAAAAAAGCAGCCCTTGAAGCCTTTTCAAAATACGGTTATGGCGGAGCGTCCATGAAGATGATAGCCCACGAAGCTGGGATGAGCGTGGGAGGGCTGTATCTATATTTTAAAAACAAGGAAGAATTGTACCTCTTTTTAATAAAAGAGAAATTAGATGAATTTTCCAAAACTGCAGAAAATGCATTTAAAATCATTAATGACCCCGTAGAAGCAATAGTTAGATATATAAATATAAGTATCGAATATGCAAAAAAGCATAAAGAGTTTATTATTACCCAGAGTAAAGAGCATGGTTTTACCTTTGGCATGGAAATAAAAAAGAAGTTTTTTGAAGAACAGAAGGCGCTTATATTAAGAATAATTAAAAAAGGTATAGAAAATGGAATTTTTAAGCCCTTTGAACCCGTTGAGGTTGCAAAAGTGATTATGGGGCTTATAAGAGGGTTTATAATTTCTATTGTAATCGACCCTGAGAACATATTTGATGCAAAATATTGCACTGATGTTATTTTAAAAGGTTTATTAAAAGAAAATTAGGAAAAAAATAAAAAGAGGTGAATATGGGAAGTGCATTAAAATACAACATTTTTATCTCATTCATGTGTTTTTCACTTTTATTAATCTATGGATGTGGCAGACCAAACGCAGCCTATCAGGCAGGACCGCCTGAAGTCTCTGCGGTAAAGATTATCCCCCAACAGTTAGTCCTAACAACAGAATTACCGGGCAGGGTATCTGCTTATCGTATTGCAGAGGTAAGGCCTCAGGTATCCGGTATAATACAGAAGAGGTTTTTTACTGAAGGCACAAATGTAAAGGCAGGAGATATTTTGTATCAAATAGACCCTGCCCCTTTTAAGGCGGCTTACGATAATGCAAAAAGTGCACTGGAGCGGGCCCAGGCCAATCTTCCAGCAATCAAACAGAAATACGAACGCTATAAGGAATTGATAGTTCATAAGGCAATAAGTGAGCAGGAATTTGACGATGTGCAGGCAGCCTATAAGCAGGCAGAGGCTGATGTAAATTATTGGAAGGCAACTTATGAAACTGCACAGATAAATCTCGGATATACTAAAGTTACAGCACCAATCTCAGGTCGTATTGGAAAATCCAATGTTACAGAAGGTGCACTTGTCACAGCAAATCAACCTACGGCACTAACTACAATTCAACAGCTCGATCCTGTATACATTGACATCCCCCAGTCCACTGCTGAGTTAATGGAGCTTCAAAAAAAATTAGAAGAAGGTAAAATCAAATATGCTGGAAAAGATCAGAGTAAAGTAAGGCTTGTTTTAGAAGATGGAACTATCTATCAAAAAGAGGGTATCTTACAATTTAGAGACGTAACTGTTGATCCTACCACAGGGTCAGTAATTATTAGGGCAACCTTTCCAAATGAGAGGGAAAGGCTTCTGCCAGGAATGTTTGTGAGGGCAATTGTAACAGAAGGAGTTAATAAAAATGCCATAATGATACCCCAGCAATCTGTTATGTATGACCCAAAGGGGAAGCCTTTTGTATTTATTGTTGACAGAGAAGGGAAGGCCCAGATAAGACCTATTCAATTAGATAGGGCAATAGGTAACAAATGGCTTATTTCCAGTGGGTTAGCATCAGGTGATACGGTAATTGTAGAGGGATTGCAGAGGCTAAAACCTGGTGTGCCTGTAAAGGCAACGGATTTCAAAGAAGATGCAAAACCAGAGGATACACAAATAAAAGATACTCATAGTGTTAAACACAATCCTAACAAAAAAACGAAATAGAGAGGTTATAGATGCTATCTAAATTCTTTCTGGATCGGCCTGTTTTTGCCTGGGTTATTGCCATTATAATCATGGTTGCAGGTGGGCTTTCCATCTATAACCTGCCCATATCCCAGTATCCACCTATAGCACCTCCTTCCATATACATTCAAGCATATTACCCCGGTGCCTCTGCAGAGACTGTAGAAAACAGTATAACCCAGATTATAGAGCAGAAGATGACAGGCCTTGATAAGATGATATACATGTCGTCAACAAGTGATTCCTCTGGTATATCGAGGATTGAACTTACCTTTGAACCAGGAACAGACCCTGATCTTGCCTGGGCTAAAGTGCAAAATAAACTTCAGCTTGCCATGGCATCTCTACCAGAGGTTGTTCAGCAAATGGGTGTTACCGTTGGCAAGGCAACGAGGAACTGGTTATTGATAGTAAATCTCATATCAGAAGATGGCAGTATGGATGGGAATGACCTAAGAGATTACGCACAATCCAACCTTGAAAAGGTCCTTGCCAGGATCCCCGGTGTTGGAGAGGTGGAGATCTTTGGTACACAATATGCCATGCGTATATGGCTTGATCCCGATAAACTCACCAGCTATAACATGACCATTGAAGATGTTGTAAAGGCAATAAAGGCTTACAACGTGGAGGTTTCTGCAGGTCAGTTTGGAGGTGCCCCAGCAGTTAAAGGTCAGAGGCTCAATGCATCCATTATAGTTCAGAGGCTTCTTAAAACTCCTGCAGAGTTTGCCTCTGTGCCCATTCGGATCAACCCTGACGGCTCTATTGTTCGCGTAAAAGATATAGGCAGGACAGAACTTGGAACAGAAACATACGATATTGAATCTTATTATAATGGTAAACCATCAGCAGGTCTTGCCATAAGACTTGTTGCCGGCGCCAATGCCATTGAAACGGCGGATAGAATCAAGGGAACACTAAAAGAGATGAGCAGGTATTTCCCACCTGGTATGAAGGTTACTTACCCCTTTGATACAACACCTTTTACAAAGGTTGCCATATGGGAGGTTGTAAAGACACTGATTGAAGCCATCATCCTCGTATTTCTTGTAATGTGGTTATTTCTGGGTAGCTTCAGGGCAACAATCATACCTACTATTGCGGTGCCTGTAGTGTTGCTCGGTACTTTCGCTGTGTTAGGCTTAGCTGGATATTCTATAAATATGCTCACCATGTTTGCCATGGTATTGGCAATAGGCCTTCTTGTAGATGATGCCATAGTCGTTGTTGAAAACGTTGAGCGTATTATGCGGGAAGAAGGGCTTCCTCCAAAGGAAGCAACAGCCAAATCCATGGATCAGATAACAAGCGCTTTGATTGGTATTGGCCTTGTTTTATCAGCAGTATTCGGTCCTATGGCATTTTTTGGAGGCTCAACCGGTATAGTATACAGGCAATTTTCCATAACAATTATCTCTGCCATGCTCCTTTCAGTTCTTGTTGCCTTAATTTTGACCCCTGTTTTATGTGCAAACCTTTTAAAATCCATACCACCTGGTCATAGTAGTTCAGAGGCTGGCTTTAGAATATTGAGGCCTTTTTTTACATGGTTTAATAAAAGGTTTTTTAAAATAAGGGATATTTATGTAAAATTGGTGGAAAAGTCTTTTTCAAGGGTTACAAAATATATAATAGCCTATGTAATTATTGTTGTGGCAGTGGGTGTGGTATTTATGCGGCTTCCTACTGCATATCTGCCAGAAGAAGACCAGGGTATGCTTTTATCACAGGTGGTTATGCCAACAGGGTCTACTTTAGAGCAGACAAAGGAGGTTTTAAACGATATTCAAGAGTATTTCAGAACACAGGAAAAGGATGCAGTTGAATCCTGTATGTTTGTGGCAGGCATTGGTTTTTCTGGCAGGACCCAGTCTAACGGCATGGTGTTTATAAAATTAAAGGACTGGCACTTAAGAAAAGGAAAAAATTTAAAGGTCGATGCCATAATAGGCAGGGCAATGATGAAATTTTCTCGATATAAAAAGGCCATGGTGTTTGTCTTTGCACCGCCTTCTGTGATTGAGTTGGGTAGATCAAGGGGTTTTGATTTTCAATTGCTCGATATGGGTGGACTCGGGCATGAAAAACTCATGGCAGCAAGAAATCAGCTCCTTTTTATGGCAGCAAAAGACCAAAGGCTTGCAATGGTAAGGCCTAATGGACTCGAAGACATGCCTGAATACAGACTTACCATTGATAAAGAAAAGGTAGGGGCGCTGGGCATACCCATATCTTCCATAAATACAACCATAGCCTCTTCTTTTGGTAGCGCCTATATAAATGACTTTATCCATAACGGACGGGTAAAAAGGGTTTATGCCCAGTGGGATGCACCTTTTAGAATGTTACCAAAGGATTTAGATAAGGTTTATGTAAAGAACGTATCGGGAAAGATGGTACCTTTTAGTGCCTTTGCAAAAGGCGATTGGGCAATGGGCTCACCAAGGCTCGAAAGGTATAATGGTTTCCCTTCCTTGAATATCCTTGGTGAGGCAGCACCGGGAAGGAGTTCAGGTGAGGCCATGGCTGCTATGGAACAGATTGTATCAAGGCTTCCCCAGGGTATTGGTTACCAGTGGAGCGATATTTCCTATCAGGAGAGGATAGCTACAAAACAGGCACCCATTTTATATGCATTTTCAATTCTTGTTATCTTCTTATGCGTTGCAGCACTGTATGAGAGCTGGACAATTCCTATAACAAATCTTTTAATGTTGCCCCTTGGTGTGTTTGGGGCATTGATGGCAACATGGTTAAGAGGGCTCCATAATGATGTGTATTTCCAGATTGGATTTTTGACAACCATGGGTCTTTCAACAAAAAATGCCATACTTATAATACAGTTTGCAAGGGATAGACTGGTAAAAGGGGAAGGCCTTATAGCATCAACACTTGGAGCTGTAAGAACGAGGTTTAGGCCTGTTATAATGACATCTTTTGCCTTCTTTTTCGGTGTGTTGCCCCTTGCCAAGGCAACTGGTGCAGGGGCTGGTGCCATGAAGGCCATTGGAACTGCCGTTGTAGGTGGCATGCTCTCTGCAACGTTTATAGACCTCTTTTTTATACCCCTGTTCTTTGTCTTAGTCACCCGTGTATTTAAGAGCAAACAGGCAAGGGAGGCAGTGAAAAAGGACAAGGATGTTGAAACATCAGGGGATGGGAGGTAGTTATGAAAAAGGCGATGATTTTTTCCTTGTTGGTAGTTTTTTTTATTACAGGTTGCAGTATGGCACCAAAATATACGAGACCACAAGCACCCATTCCAAAAAAATGGCCTGAAGGAGATGCCTATAAAAATGTAAAAACACAGGAAGGTGAATTACCACCAGAGCTTAAATGGCAGGATTTTATTAATGATAAAAAACTTCAGAAAATCATTGAAATGGCACTAAAAAATAATAGAGACTTGAGGCTTGCTGCCTTAAATGTGGAAAGGGCACGGGCATATTATAATATACAGCGGGCAGAATTATTACCAGCCCTTGATGTGGCAGCAGCGGGTTCAAGGCAAAGAGTGCCTTATGATTTGTCAAGCAAAAAGGTAACGGGCATTGTTGAGCAGTATAGTGTAAATTTAGGTTTATTGTCATGGGAGATAGATTTTTTCGGAAGGATTAAGAGTCTTACTGACAGGGCGCTGGAAGAATATTTAGCAACAAAAGAGGCTCACCAGAGTGCAAAAATAACCATTATTGCCTCCTGTGCCAGTGCTTATCTCACCTATGCAGCGGATAAAGAAAATCTCTCCAATGCTTATGCCACCCTTAAGGCACAGCAAGAAACCTATGCTTTAATCAAAAAACGCTATGAAGTAGGGCTTGCCTCTGAACTTGATTTATATCGTGCGCAGACACAGGTAGATGCAGCAAAACAGGAGGTCTCAAAATATATCCAGATCGTTGCCCAGGATGAAAATGCCTTAAATTTGATTGTAGGAGAGGATATAGAGAAGGGACTTTTACCAGAAGGCATAAAGGATGTTGTTCCGCTTAAAGACATATCGCCAGGGCTTTCATCTGAAATACTTCTCAGAAGACCTGACATTATGGCAGCTGAACATTATCTTAAGGCAGTAAATGCAATGATAGGCGCAGCACGGGCAGCATTTTTTCCTCGCATATCTCTAACAACTACCATGGGTACGGCCAGCTCTGAGCTGTCAAGACTCTTTCGTTCAGGACAGGAAACCTGGAATTTTTCTCCCCAGGTTACAATGCCTATTTTTGATACAAGGGTATGGGCAGCATACAAGGCAACAAAGGTAGAGCGGGAGTATGCCCTTGCACAATACGAAAAGACCATCCAGACTGCCTTTAAAGAAGTGGCCGATACCCTTGCGGTAAAAGGCACAATAGACGAACAATTATCAGCCCAGAATTCACTGGTGGATGCCATGGAAAAGACTTATAAACTTGCCAGTGTCCGTTATGCAAAGGGGTTGGACAGTTATTTAGGTGTCCTTGATGCCCAGCGTTCACTTATTAATGCACAAAAACAGCTTGTTGCTCTAAAACTTGCTAAACTTACAAATCATGTAAGACTTTATGCAGTCCTGGGCGGTGGTAGTGATTAGTTAACATATGGCCATTAAAAAAGCAATAACGAATCTTCCTCTCCATTACGGCAAGGCACCTTCATGGCTTTTTTCTCGGATGAAGAGGTTTTCCGCTGCCATTATAGAGATAATCCTTTTTGAATTTGGGCCAAAAGAACTGCTGAAAAGGTTAGCAGACCCCATATGGTTTCAAGCAATGGGGTGTGCCTCTGGTTTTGACTGGCATAGTAGCGGTCTTACGACAACCCTATGCGGTGCTTTAAAAGAAGGGATACTAATGCTTGGAGATGATATGCCTGTTGCCATATGCGGGGGAAAGGCAAAAAGGGCAATAGAGACACCAAAAGAGATAATAGGCTATGGTGAAAAATGGGGCATGGATGTGTCAATGTTTATAGAATTAAGCAAAGTCTGTGCAAAGATAGATAATTCTGCCATTCAAGATGGCTATAATCTTTATCACCATACATTTATATTTACAAAAGAAGGTGATTGGACAGTGATACAGCAGGGGATGAATGAAAGCAAGAGGTCTGCAAGGCGTTATCAGTGGTTCTCCAGAGATGATATTAATCTCACATTAGAACCCCATACAGGTATAACATGTGATAGAAAGGATATAGTCCTTAATCTCGTTGCAAAAGACAGTAGTGGTGCCCAAGATGCAATGATTGAGTTTTCAAGGCAAACCCCGGATAAGATGTTTAAAATATGGACTGATATAAACATTTGCCTGCCAAAAAGACATTATATAACAGAGAAAGATTTTGACAGTAAACGCCTGGGCAAGATTTTTACTACCATTTATGAAAATGAACCTTCTGACTTTGAAGCACTGATTAAGATAAAAGGCGTTGGTCCAAAAACCCTTGCAGCTTTATCCCTTGTTGCCGAACTCGTCTACGAGAAGCCACCGAGTTTTAAAGATCCTGCACGATTCAGTTTTGCCCACGGCGGAAAAGACGGTCATCCATATCCTGTAGATAGAAAATTATATGACAAAACAATTGAGATTTTAAAGACCTGTGTGGATAAGGCAAAATTAAAAGACACAGAAAAGCTCGATGCCTTAAAAAGGCTTGCACATTTAAATGTTTAAATGCCTTTGCGTTGAATAAAGACCTTAAAATATGATAAGGGTAAATATAAAAAATCTTCTGATGAGGACATGGATGAATAGATTTGTTTCTTTAAAAATATGTGTTGTTTCATCTATTTTTTTAGTGCTATCTGTTCTTGCTGTTTATGCAAATCAGGAAAAAGATATTGGTACACCCAATAAGGGGACACAAAAACTTTCAAGGGGTTATCTCAATATAAATGATTTACCTGAAACTTATCTTATTCCACCTCCCCCTGCCTTAGGTACAGCAGGGTTTGCCCTTGATGATGAAATAAATAAAAAAAATCTTAAATTACAGGGCACACCACGCTTTAAACTTGCCGCAAAAGACGCTGATCTTTCGTTTCCCAATGCTGCGGATATATTCTCTTGTGCAGTGGATGCACCTATTACAGAAAAAGACACACCGAGGCTATACACACTTATGCGAAGAATGTTAATAGATGCAGGCAATCTCTCTGAGAGGGCAAAAAGAAAATACTGGCGAGAAAGACCTTACCTTATAAACAAAGAGCCAACCTGTGTGCCAGAATATGAAAAACATATGAAAAACAGTAGTTCATATCCTTCTGGACACACCATAGCAGGTTGGGCATGGGCGCTTGTATTGACTGAGATTGTCCCTGATCGTGCAGATGCCATCCTTGAGAGAGGAAGGGCTTATGGAGAAAGCCGAATCGTCTGTAATGTCCACTGGTATAGCGATGTAATAGAGGGCTTTTTGCTTGGATCAGCGCTTACTGCAAAACTACATGCCCTTTTTGAGTTCCGTTCTGATTTAGATGCAGCAAGAACAGAGATTTCAAATATCAAAAAAAAGGGTGTAAAACCCAATAAGGATTGCAAAAAAGAGTT